>OJML01000069.1_pt1 | contig 61816 bp, 53 predicted proteins | sample 1597221 | NCBI WGS metagenome assembly OJML01 (sample SAMEA2452123, study PRJEB22498) | human gut metagenome | biome: human feces; feature: human gut; material: feces | place: Australia | collected 2012 | reverse complement strand
CCGGAACCAGATTTGAAACCGCCTTTTTTGAGGCGGTTATTTTTTTGTTCCGGGAGAGCGGGCAAACTGCTTTGCCCGCGTTAGGACGAGAAAGCCGGAGCGATGTATGAGTTTTGCCGGACAGGCAAAGGCGAATACCGCGAGGCGGGGCCGCGAGCCGCGCACGTCAGTAAGCGGACTTGTGGCCGAGTAACCACCGGAACCAGATTTGAAACCGCCTTTTTTGAGGCGGTTATTTTTTTGTTCCGGGAGAGCGGGCAAACTGCTTTGCCCGCGTTAGGACGAGAAAGCCGGAGCGATGTTTTTGTTTGAAGCGTTGTGCGCTGAAAGGCAAAAACCGCGAGCCCGGCCTGCAAGAAAATTTCGTTAGGAATTTTACTGGAAGGCAAGTCCTAGTGGGCGCAGTAAAATTTGGGCCTCGCATATGCGGGGCCTAAATTTTTACTTATAGTTCCAATTCTGGCTTTCTTCTCGCGATTGCTTTATAAGTTCCAGTTGCCCTTTGTCAATTACTTTTGGCAAAAATACTAAAATGGGAACAGTTCGAAGAGTACCGTCTTTGCTTTCATATTTGTAAACCCCAATATATGTAGAACAAAAATCATTTTGTGGAATTAAAATTTTGTTGTCAAAATATAATTCATCCTTTTGCTTGGGCGACATAAATATTTTGCTGTGGCTTGTGCTACATTTGCTATAACTAGTAATTTCACAACCGTGGGCTAATACATAGTCTGGCAATACTTGAAACACTTCATAAGATTTAAATTCACTTTCGCAATAAGGATTTTGGATAAATAATCCCAACTTTAAAGATTTATCAATTTCTTCCATAGTGTATCCTTCATCTTGGCCCAAGCCTATGGTAAGGATATCAACAATGGTAATAGGCCGCGTTGCATATTCCTTTAAGGCTTTGGTATCTGTTTCGTTTTCCCAATTTCTAAGTGCTTGTAAAAATTTCTTTTCGTCTTCCTGTAAAGTTCCTTCTTTTTCCTTGGTTTCTAATGAAGTTACCATAATATCCGCATCTTTATGAATTTGAGTTAAAGTTGGTTTTTCCTCAGATTTATTATTGTTGGTATCTGAATTAGAGACCGAAGCACAGGCTCCTAAAAATATCCCCAGACATAAAATAAATATTAATTTTTTCATAATTTCTCCTTTTTGGTATTGTAGCACATTGCAAGAAAGTAAGTAATAAGCCCCACAAAGGGGATGACTTTTTGCCTTTTTTCTGCTACTATACGAGTATGAACCTGTTTCTGCGCGCGATGTGTGTTTTATCGTTTTTCTTTTTTGCGTCAGGTCCGCTTGTGGCGCAAAGTGTGCGCGCGTTTGTGCCCCGTGCCTTTAAAACTCCTTTTAAAGTGCCTGTCCGGCCGGTGATTCAGGTCCCTTCTTTTGTTTCCGTTCCTCCTGCCAAGGTTGTTTCTATGCACCTGGATGTGCAAAAGGCAATATCTTCCAGTGTGTTGAAACCGGGCATAATGACACATTTATCTAATTGGCATATTAAGGATTTGCCCGGCGGGATCACGCAAATTTCTATTCCGCAGAAATATCTTTTATTGGCGGACTCCCACGCTGCTTCCCGCGCAGTGGCAATGGTCCAAAAACATAAAAAATTATCAAAACCACAAGCACTCGCTTGGCTGGCAGAACACCCCGAGCAGGCCGCTCTTATTTATGGGCTCCCGCGCTTTACGGGGCAGGCGTATGTTATCCGCGATTTAAAAGCCGCCCAATGGCAGGAAAACCCGTGGGAGGAAAATGCCGCCCTGCGCAATACTCCGTATCCGGCTCCGCGCTACGCGTTTGATTTACTGCGTGGAATGCGGTTGCACGCTGACGGAGAAGATTTGCGTAATATCTTTAAAAACGGGCTTGACGTTAATAAGGCTTACGATTATCAAACCGCTTGGCCTGTGCTTCACTTTTCCCAAAATCCGGATTTTGCCGTTCGTTTTGCTATGAGCGAGGAAAAGCCTATTGCTATTATGCTACACGTTGGCGGACTCCTGCCCCCGCATTACCGCACTCAAAGACTACACATACAGGAATTTACCACGCCCAAAAGTATCCCTACCAAGCGGATTATGCAAATAAGTGCCTTTTTAAAGGTGGGGAAAACACCTTGCTGGGGACAGTTGGATTTGTTGCCTAGCGGAAACTTTTTATTCCGCCCGTATGACACTTCTCTTACGAAAAGTGAAACATTTGTAGAGCGGGATTCTCACTTGCACGAAGTCCTTTCCCCGGACCGCATTCCGCGTCGTTCCAAATAAATAGCGTTAGGGTTTTTAGCATAAAATTGGTACAATATACACATTCGGGGCATGGCTCAAGTGGTAGAGCGCCCGCTTTGGGAGCGGGAGGTTCCCGGTTCAAGTCCGGGTGCCCCGATAAAGGTTTTTATATGTCCAAGCAGCGTTCCTGTATTCTCAATCTTTTGCACTCTCCTGCCGATATAGCGGAAGAAAATTTTGCCGACGGTATCCAAACGGTTACATCACTTGTTTTTAAAACATCTTTTCCCTTTTCTTCTCTTGTGTTGTCGGCGGGGTTCCGTTCCCCTGCGGACGGTTGGCTGTTGTTGGAAGCACAGGTATGCGTCAAAGATAAATGGAGCGGGTTTTATAAGTTGGGGCTTCTGTCCGGCAAAATGAAGAGCAGCTTTCCGGCACAGCAGGATAATTTGGCCCGCGTGGAGACCGATGAACTGGTTTTATCAGTTCCGGCAGAGGCCTACCGGTTCCGTTTAAAGTTATTCGGCGGTGCGGAGATAACCCTGCTTGCCGCAACGGCAGTGGGGGCTTCTTTTTCGTATGATGAAAAAAGTGTCTCGCGCCTGCCGGCGGGTGCATTTGTACACGAAATAGAACCGATTTCCCAAATGGAGCAAAATCACCCGGACCGCCGCCGTATTTGCAGCCCGACATCGCTTTGTATGGCATTAAATGCGTTGGGCTTTAAAACCGCTTTAAAAGATTTGTTGCCCGAAGTATTTGACCAAACGGCGGGCATTTTCGGTAACTGGGTATTTAACGTAGCCGCGGCTTCGGCGCGCGGAGCGGAAGCATATGTCCGGCGGTTTAGTGTGTTGGATGAATTGAAAGATTTTGTAACGGAAAAATCTTTGGTGGTGGCCAGTATCGGCTATAACCGCGGGGAACTCGCGGGTGCGGCCATAGAGCATACTCCGGGTCATTTAGTATTAATTAGAGGCTGGAAAGACGGTAAGGTTTTGGTGGCGGACCCGGCCGCTTTAAAACAAGATTTGGTTTTACGCGCCTATGATGCGCGGGAATTTGCAAAAGCGTGGCTGTGTAATAAAAAAGGCGCCGCGTATGTGGTGAGGAAAAAATGAAGAAATGTATATTGCTTTTGTTGGCCGTGTTGTTGGTTTCGGCCTGTGCCAAACAAGATATGAAAGATACCTTGGTCGTGGCACATAAGGGGGAAATGGAATCCCTGGACCCGGTTTATTCTTATGACGGGGTAACGCACGGTCTGCTAATTAACGTGTATGACACGCTGTTGAAATTTGACGGAGCCTCGCTGACCGATTTGCTCCCGTCCGTTTCTGCGGCGGTGCCCAGCAAAGACAACGGACTCATTTCCGCTGACGGACGCACTTATACTTTTCCCATCCGCAAAGGGATTAAATTCCAAGGCGGGGAAGACCTGACCCCCGAGGATGTGCGCTATTCCCTGTTGCGCTTTCTTCTGTCAGACGTATCCGGCGGGCCGTCCAGTTTGCTGTTGGAGCCGATTTTGGGAGTGTCCTCTACGCGTAATGACAAGGGCGAAATTATAGTTGATTTTAAAGAGGTGGCCAATGCCGTCCGCGTGGAAGGCGATAATGTGGTGGTAACGCTCAAACGTCCGTTTGCGCCGTTTCTCTCTATTGTGGCACGGTGGGGGTACATTGTCAGCAAAGAGTGGGCGGTCTCCCACGGCGCGTGGGACGGTACGGAAGAAACGTGGAAAAAGTTTAATAACTTTGCCAAAGATTCCTCTCCTTTTTTTGCTGCGGCCAACGGCTCGGGGCCGTTCAGCGTGGCGCGCTGGGATATTGCCGCCAAGCGCCTGACTTTGGCCGCCAACGAAAATTATTTTGCGGGCGCGCCCAAATTAAAATTTATCCATATGCTGACCGTGGACGAACCTTCCACCTTGCGCCTAATGCTGGAAACGGGCGACGCTGATGTGGCGGAAATTTCCACCAAATTTGCGGAGCAAATTAAGGGAAATCCGGAAGTAACTCTGTACGATAATTTGCCCCGTTTGCGCACGGACCCGGTCATCTTTTTTACGCTTGATATCAATATGCAGGCCAATCCGGATGTCGGTTCCGGCAAGTTGGACGGCCAGGGTATCCCGGCAGATTTTTTTGCCGATAAAAATTTGCGCCAAGCTTTTGAATATGCGTTTGACTATGAATCCTTTTTAAAGGAGTCTATGGGCGGGCGCGGGGAGCGTGCTATCGGTCCGGCTCCGGCTGGACTTGTAAAATACGACAAAAATTTTAAACAGTATTCTTTTGATTTGAAAAAAGCCGAAGAACTGTTTAAAAAGGCTTGGGGCGGAGAAGTGTGGGAAAAAGGTTTTAAATTTACCATTACCTACAACACCAGCGGGGATATGCGCCAAATTGCAAGCGAAATTTTAAAACGCAATGTGGAAAGTCTGAACCCCAAATTTCAAATTGATTTGCGCGGCGTAACGTGGCCGTCGTTCTTGGAGAAAACTGCCAAACGCCAGATGCCAGTGTGGGCGCGCGGTTGGGTGGCAGATTATGCTGATGCGCACAATTTCTATTTTCCGTTCTTGCACAGCCAAGGGCGTTATGCCCTTTCGCAAGGGTACAAAAATCCGCAGGTAGATAAACTGATAGAGCAGGCCGTTTCGGAAACCAATTTTGCAAAACGCAGTGCATTGTATAAGCAAGTGCATAACCTGATGCACGAGGACGCTATGCAGATTTACACCGTCCACCCCACGGGCCTGTGGGCAATGCGCAAAAATGTAAAAGGTTTTACGGATAACCCGGTGTATATGGGCATTTATTTCTATCCGATGTTTAAAGAATAGTTATTGGTGGGGAATTTGTGATTGCGCGCGGGGCGGGGATATATTTCCGTGCCCCGCTTTTATATGTATATTTGCTTTTCTTGTCCCAAAGTGTTATAATAACATTGCGGGGTAGAGAAGCCTGGTATCTCGCAAGGCCCATAACCTTGAGATCACTGGTTCAAATCCAGTCCCCGCAATGTTTTTTATGATTACCGCCCTTTCCGGGCGGTTTTTTTATGCTCATTTTTTATGTACAATAGAAAAGAATTGCATATAGGGTTTATGTTAGGAGGAAAAAATGAACGTATTTATTTTTATTGGCGGAAATAAGCATTTTACCGCTGCCCGCCTGGGGGTAAAATTAGGGGAAGAATTACAGCAAAAAGGGTTTAAGGTTTCGTTAGCCTGCGTAAAGGGGAAGTTGAAAACCGATACGGCTTTGCCGGTTTACGAATATGCCGCATCAGCCAAGCCGAAAACCTTGGCAAACACGCTTAAAAAAGAACACGCCGATTTTGTTATTTCTTTTATGAATTTGTCCGGCTGTGCGGCGGCGCAAGAAGCGGGGCTGCCGTTTGCTTATGCCGAAAACGAGGGTTTTAAAGAGGATAAGCCGTCCAAAGACAAAAAGAGTTTGCTCAAAAAAGCCAAACAGGTTTTTGTTATTAAAACCTCGGATAAGCCTCTTAATAAAAAAACTTATTCCGGCCTGAAAGTACACGAAGTTACCAATCCTGCCGTATGGGTGGAACATTATAATTATAACAAGCCCGCCTGCTTTAAAAAGGAAAATAACATTGTGGCTGTGGGCAAATTGGTGAAGGAAAGCGGTTTTGATAACTTGCTGAAAACTTGGGCGCGCTTGGCTCCGGCGCATACTACCTGGCACTTAACGATTGTGGGCGACGGCACAGGAAAGACGGCCTTACAAAAATTTATTACCAAAAACCATTTGCAGGCCAGTACCGAAATTGTGCCCGCGCAAACGGATGTATATAGCCTGCTGCGCAACGCAGATATTTTTGCCTATCCGGCTTTGAATCCGGCGGAAGCCGATATTTTGCTAGACGCTATGGCGAGCAAACTTCCGTGCGTGGCGTGCGAGTCAGCCCCTGTTACAGCGTTGGTGTCCAACGGTATTAACGGCCTCATTGTCAACGCGGGCGAGGAAGAACCGTTTACAGTTGCTCTGGATGAGTTAATGGTAAATTGGGGCAAGCGTGTAGGCCTGGCCGTGGAAGCCAGCAAACTAAAAGACAAATATCCGTTTGAAGATTTTGTCTGTGCTTTTGCACAGTTGCTTTATTAATTTGTGCCCGTCGGTTTTTAAAGCCGGGCCTTTTATAAGGAGTTTACCGTGCGTATTACTTGTGTGATAGGGACCTTGGGCGGCGGCGGAGCAGAGCGCGTAATGACGTATTTGTGCGCGGGGCTTGCCTCGCGGGGACATCAAGTAACACTGCTGACATTAGATGATTCGGTGCCGGATTTTTACCAAACTCCTGCTTCTGTACTGCGCGTGCGGGAGCATTTGGGCGCGTTTAAAGAGTCCGGATTTTGGGGCAGTTTTCCCCGCTTGTGGCGTTTGATGCGCGCGGTGGCCGATACGCGCCCGGATGTGGTCATTAGTTTTATGACAATTAGCGTGTTAGCCGCCTGTTGGCTCTTACGCGTTCCGTATATTTATGCAGACCATTTGGACGTGCGGCACTTGGAATATTCGCGTAAGTGGCAGATTTTGCGTAATTTTTTATTAGCGCGCGCCAGCCGTGTAACCGTATTATCAGAGCGGGACCGCAAGTTTTTGGCAATGTATTTTCCCAAATGGCGCGCCAGCGTGGTTTATAATCCCGCAATGCCCGCAGATACGCAAAAATATCCGCGCCCCGCGTTTTTAGAACCCGGTAAAAAATATGTGCTTGCTGTGGGCCGCTTGGTTAAACAAAAAGGGTTTGACCGCTTGTTGCAGGCTTGGCGGCGCATATGCGACGATTTTCCAAATTGGCGTTTGTGCTTAATTGGCGGCGGTCCGGACGAAGCGGAATTAAAGGGGCTGGCGGATACGCTTGATGTGCAGGCCGGTGTGCAATTTGTTCCGCCCATAAAAGGCTTGGCGTCCGTTTACCAACACGCGGACCTATATGCAATGTCTTCCCGCGCAGAAGGGTTTCCAATGGTTTTATTAGAAGCAATGGCGGCGGGACTGCCGGCGGTCAGTTTTGCCTGCACAGGGCCGGATGTTATTATCCGCAACGGCACAGACGGCTTTTTAGTCAAGCAAAACCATACCGACCAACTGGCCGCTAAACTTGCCGAACTGATGGCGGATGAGGAAAAGCGGGCCTCCTTCGGGGCGCAGGCGAAGTTGGTAACGGAGCGTTTTTCGCTTGCGAACTATTTGGATGCCTACGAAAAATTATGTAAGGATGCCGTAAAATGAATTTTGAAGAGCCGCATATTAAAATCGGTTTGTTAGATTTAAAACAGTCTCTTAATTTGCGCGGAAGGGATAGCCGCGTAGTTCGCTGGGCGATGAAATGGAGCCGGGTCAAAAAAAATTGGCTTGCTAAATACCGCCACGGCGGACGCACGGTTCAACCGGGCGATAAGTTGCGCGTACTGTTTTGGCTGGCAGGAGGACTGGGCGACGGGGCTTGTGCTCGGCGGCTGGTGCTGGCCTACCGGGAGCAAATGCCCCACGCGGAATTTTTTATTTATGCCCAACTGCCGGATGTAGCACAAACATTGTTCGGGGCCGACAAAAAAACGACTATTTTGACAGACGGTAACATTTCTTGGGCAGATTATGATTTGTCCGTTCAGGTGTGTTTGACGGCCAAATTCTGGTACGCAGATGCGGCGCGTATTGCACAGTTGGCTCCTACCTTTCTCCCGGCATTTGAGCGCGCGCAGGAAGCCCAAAAAAATTTGGGAGAACTGCTTGAAGACCCATTTTTGACGGAAACCGCTCTGGGCCGTTGGCTATATGCCTCTGGCGGGCGGCGGTTTGATTTGCTCTCTTATACGGGCGGGCTTGCCTTGCCGCACGAAGAAACGCGCCGGTTAAAAACGGAAACTAAAATTTTGGAAAAATACGGTTTGTCCGGTGTGTCCTATGTTACGTTTCACGACGGCACCAGTTCTGCACAAGTTGTGGGGAAAAACCGCCCCACGCGCGCTTGGCCGGCGGTGCGTTGGTGCGAATTCTTCCGCTTGTTTAAGCGTGCATTTCCCCAAATTAAACTCGTGCAACTGGGAGGAAAAAATAGCCCGGTGTACGAAGAAGCCGATTTTAACCTGGTGGGTAAAACAACACTTTTGGATGTTCCGTCCATCTTGCAAGGGGCCAAAGCGCATATTGATACGGAGAGCGGACTCGTGCAACTGGCCCAGTATTTAGACGTAAAAAGTGTTGTGATTTTTGGTCCGACGAACCGGGAATTTTTCGGCTATGCTAAAAATATTAATTTGGCCGCCGGACCGTGCGGCGGCTGTATGTGGAGTACGCCCGATTGGATGTTTACTTGTCCGCTGGGGCATAAGGCGGCTCCTTGTACCGAAGCCGTGCGCGCACAGGATGTATTAAAAGCGCTTAAAAAATTGCTGGTCCCCGCTAAAAGCGGTTTTTAAATTGTCGCGTAAAAAGAGTCCAGTCGCCGCTTTTTTTGGACAAAAACCAAAGTGATGCCAAAAAGATAAGCCCGCCGAAAAGAAGCGTAAAAAAAGCATTGGCGCGCGGCCCGAAAAACGCATATAAGGCCGACGGAAAAAGGGCCAAAATATTGACGGCCGTCAAGCGCGCCGCCGCACGCAGGGAATAGATATACTCTACTTGCGGAAAATGCTTTTTAAAAAGTAAATAATTAATAAACAAACTTGCCATACAGCACCCTGCCTGCGTGTAAGGGTACGCATATGCCCCAAATATCTGCATCGTAACCGGAACCAACACAATAAATAAAATAATTCCCGTGAGGGCATAGGGCAGACTTTCCTTTACCTTTCTTCCCGCCGCCACCACATTGTTTTGCATTAAAATCGGCCCCATAAACCACATCATTGCCATTAATGGGCGCAGAAAGTTGGCGGCGCTGTGGGCGTCCTGCTGTGTGAAATTTCCGCGCTCAAAGAAAAGAGAAATAATCTCCGGCGCGTAAAAACAGGTAAATACCGCCAGCGGCGTAAGCAAAAAAAGCACAAAGTGCTGGGTGGTTAAAAAATCCCGGTTTAGTTGGGGCCAATTTTTTTGTGCGGCACTTTCAGTCAGTTGGATTTTGGAAACATTGGTAACGCGGAGCGTAAAAATTTCGGTTGGAGAATCAGCCAGTTGGCGCGCATAGTTCAGCGCGCTTACCATTCCTGCGGAAAGGCCGCTTAATAAATAGAGCGGAAGAACACTGCTGATAATGTTCGCCAGTTCAATGGCTTGGTTGCTAACGAGGTTGGCTGTTAATTTTTTGTGCCACCCGCTTGTGCCCCACGCGGTAAAAGACCAGTGCAGTTCCTTTTTTAGCACACATAAAAAAACCGTCGCTTGCACTGCATTAGCCGCCAAAAAGCCGTATATCATACTCACTACACCGCAAGTGCGCCCCCAACACAGCAGACAAACAAGAGGCAGCAGGGCATTTAACGGTGTGAAAAGGGCGGCCGTAAAGCGGCGGTACATTTCCAAAACCGCAGTCAAATAAGCCACCAACAGTTGCAGGCCGAATAATAAAAAACCAAGCGAAATCAGCCCGCGTTCTGCGGTCAGTTGGGCTAGGTCAAAACGGGAAAGCAGTTTGCCAAGAGCCACCGGACAGCAAAAACCTGCCGCCGTTAATAAAACAGCCAGCAAAATATAAAAATATAAAAAGACATTTAAAAGCGCCCGCCCGCCGTTGGGCGTTTGGGTATCTTGCGCCATTGCTTCCGGGATAATGACGGCGGCGTTCATCCGCTGTAAAAACGTCAGGCCGAAGCCCATTATCATAATGAGGTAAAAATAAACGTCTGTCGTTTTGCCCGCACCGAAGTAGAGCGCAATTAAAAGTGCGTTGGCAAACGATACCAGTTTCCACGCCAGAGTGGCCCCCACAGCCAGCGCGGCTCCGAAAGAATAAGAAGTGGGCTTAAAAAGATGAACCATATTTGATATTATAATAATTTAGGAGAGATTATCGTGAATACTGAATTTGAACCTGTTATCGGGTTGGAAATACACGTCCAACTCGGAAGCAAAACCAAGTTGTTTTGTTCTTGCCCCAACGGTGTGGGAGATGATACGAAACCTAACACCGCTATTTGTCCCGTTTGTGCCGGGCATCCGGGCGTGTTGCCTGTCTTGACGGAGGGTGCCTTGGAACTGGCGGTACGCGCCGGGCTGAGTATGAATTGCAAAACGAACGAGACTTCTTCGTTTTCGCGCAAACATTATTTTTACCCTGATTTGCCCAAAGGTTACCAGATTACCCAAAACGAAGAACCGATTAATGGCGCCGGCTATATTGAGATTACGTTCGGCCCCAAAGAAAATTTACAGAAAAAGCGCATCGGTATTCACCACGCCCACTTGGAAGAGGATGCCGCCAAATCCTCCCACTTTGCAGACCACTCCTTAGTGGACTACAACCGTGCGGGTTGCCCGCTTTTGGAAATCGTGTCTATGCCCGATTTGCGCTCGCCGGACGAAGCATATGCTTATTTAACCGAAATCAAACGCTTGATGCGTTGGGTAGGTGCTTCTAACTGCGATATGGAAAAAGGCGAATTGCGTGTGGACGTAAACATTTCCTTGCGCCCCAAAGGGCAGGAAAAATTCGGCACGCGCGCGGAAATCAAAAATTTAAACTCGTTTAAAGCCGTTCGCGATGCGCTTAACTACGAAATTAACCGCCAGACGGAACTTTTGAACGCGGGCGGACAGGTAAAGCAGGAAACCCGTCTGTGGGATAAGGAAGAATTGGTTACCAAGCCGATGCGTTCCAAAGAGGACGCTCTTGATTACCGCTATTTTCCGGAGCCGGATTTGCCGCCGGTGGTGTTACAGCACGACTGGCTGGAAAACGTAAAGGCTAATATGCCCGAACTGCCGGCCGCCAAGGAAGCGCGCTTTATGAAGGCGGGTTTGTCCGCTTATGATGCGGGTGTACTGACAAGTTCCCGCGAAATTGCCGCCTATTTTGAAGAAGTGGTAAAGGACGGGAAAGTATCTTTAAAGACGGCTTCCAACTGGATTCAAACGGATTTATTAGGTGTATTAAATGCCGAAAAGAAGGAAATCCAAGATTCTCCTATTCCGGCAGCCCGCTTGGCGGAACTGTTGGAACTGGTGGAAAGCGGAAAAATCAACCGTAAACAGGGTCGCGATGTGTTTGACGAAATTTGGAAAACAGGCGAAGCCCCGGCCGCTGTGGTGCAAAAACGCGGTATGGTGCAGGTGAGCGACGAAGGCCAATTAGAGGCTTGGGCCAAGGCCGCCATTGAGGCCAATCCCAAAGCCGTAGCGGACTATAAAAAAGGCAACAAGGCCGCTATCGGTGCATTGGTGGGCGGAGTGATGAAACTCAGCAAAGGCAAGGCCAACCCGCGCATTATCAGCCAGTTGTTGGGCAAATTGCTCGCGTAAGTATCCGCCTTAAAAAGTTTAAAAAGCCGGCCCCTTTCCCGGGCCGGCTTTTTCTGTGTAGGCTTTTCCTAAGAACCCGCGCACCAACTAACCCAAAACAATCCGCGCCAAAAAGCGCGTAAAACGCTACCATAAAAACAACCATAAATATAGCGCACAAGAGGGGGATTTCGTTTGACCCGGGGGTTTAAAAGTTGCTATTATTTATGTGTAGAAGTAAATACCTATTAGGAGAAAGAAATGAAAAACTTACTCAGAGTTGTTTTGGTTCTGGCCTTGGCCGCCGGCTTGACCGCCTGCAAAAAGAACGTAAAAGATGACGCCAATGCCGACCTGACTGCCGGTGCCGGTACCGAAATGGTAATTGAAGAAACCGAAACGGTAACGGAAGTTCCCGCCCAGGAAGTTTCTTTGGGTGTGGTGCATTTCGCTTTGGACAAATACAATCTGTCCTCCGATGCCCGCAAAATTGTAGAAGCCAACGTGAAAGCCATTAAAGCCGCCGCGTCTGCCGCTTCCTACCAAGTAACCGTAGAAGGTAACTGCGACGACAGAGGCACTATCGCTTACAACATTGCCCTCGGCCAAAAACGCGCCGACGAAGTGAAAGCGTATTATGTGCGCCTCGGTATTCCCGCCGCTAACATTACCACCGTATCTTACGGCGAAGAAAAACCGGTCTGCTACGAAGCCACCCAGTCCTGCTGGGCGCAAAACCGCAGAGCCGATACGTTGCTGAAAGTCAACTAATTGCTTGTTTTGAATAAGGAGCCCGGACCCAAAATGAAAAATGTTACAAAACTACTTTTTATGGCAGGTTCGGGCTTTTTATTGTCCGGCTGCATCGCCAGCGAGCGGGATATGAGTACGCTCAAATTGCAGTTGCAGGAACTCAACGCTACGATTGTGCAAATGCAGTCTAACCAAGCCGAACTCGCCGGGAAAATGGACGAACTCAATAGCAATTTGTCCGCTTCCAACGAAAATTTGGCCCAGGTAGATGCGCAAATTAACAAGTTGTCGGCAAAATTGGACGATTTGTCCGTTTCTGTCCGCACTGCGCCTGCCGCCCTGGCGGAAAAAGCACAAACCGCCCAGCCCGCAGCCTTGTTGCCCTCGGATTTATTTGCCGAAGCAAAGAGCCATTTGGATAAAGGCGCTTACGAACCGGCCGCTATGGGCTTTAAACTCTATACTTCCAAATATCCGGACAGCGAAAATGTTGAACAGGCCTATATGTATATGGGTGATGCGTATATTGCTGCCGGGCAGACAAAATCCGGCGCAGTAGCCTATGCTACTTTGTTGCAAAAATTTCCCAAAAGCAAGTTCATTCCGTCGGCGCGTTTGAAATATGCGCTGTCCATTGTGCCTCTTGGCAAAAAAGACGAAGCCAAACGCTATTTGTCCTCCGTTGTACAAGATTTCCCGGCTTCTCCCGAGGCTAAAAAAGCCAAAGCCGAGTTGGCTAAAATCAAATAAAAGCGTGTAACACGCGGTGCCTTTTATTCCTATGATGAAAAAACTGTTTTCCCTTTTACTTATTGCAGGGGTTCTTATTTCTTTTGCCGGGCGCGTAATAGCGGCCCAGCCCAAGACGGATGTGTATATCGGTATTACCTCGGTGGGGGATAAACGCTTGCCCGCTATCGGTATGCCGCCTTTCCGCTTTACAGATGAAAAAGCCCAGCCGGCCGCCGTGTTAGTGCACGACGTAATGCGCGCAGATTTGCTGTTTGCCCGCTATTTTGACGTTACAGAGGACGGACCGGCCTTTAATTCCCAACATTTAAGCCAACAGTTAAACCAATGGGGCGCAGCACACGCCAGTTATTTATTGGCGGGTGATATTACCTATGCGGCACCGTACTTTACGATTAAAATTTACGTTTACGATATTTCCACCCGCACCGCCGTATTTGCCAAGGCTTTTAAAGGCACTGAAAGCAGTCTGCGCAGACTGGCACATATCGCTTCGGACCAAATTGTTGCCGCTTTAATGGGAAAGCGCGGTATCGCCGATACCAAAATTGCTTTTGCCAATAATTCTACCCGCCACAAAGAAATTTATGTGGTAGATTATGACGGCGAAAATTTACAAAAATTGACAAACGATAAAAGTATTGCTATTTTGCCCCGTTGGTCCAAGGACGGCAAAATCTTCTACACCACTTATAAATATAAAAACCCGGATATTTTTGCGATTGACTTGCGCGCTGGGAAAATTGCCCCGGTGATTATCCGAGGCGGGTTGTCGCTTATCGGTGGTGTTTCCCCCGACGGAAAGGCCCTGGCCTTTACCAGTTCCGGCGGAACTAACCCAAGCATTTATATTTATAATTTGGAAACGCACTCCAAAACCCGCATTACCAACAAGGCCTCGGTGGACGGTTCCCCTTCCTATTCACCCGACGGAAAGTATATTACTTTTGTATCTAACCGCGCGGGCAATCCGCAGATTTATGTAATGGAACTCGCCACCGGCGAAACCCGCCCCTTGACGAAAACCTTTAACTGGTCCGACAGCCCCCAATGGTCGCCTACCGGGGAGTGGATTGTTTTCACGGGGCGCGAATCGCCCTATCACCCGATGGATATCTTTTTGGTGGACTTAACCGGTACGCAAATCCGCCGCCTGACGACCGATGCAGGCTCTAACGAGGACCCGACGTGGTCTCCCGACGGACGCTTTATTGCTTTTACCACCACGCGCAACGGAAAACGCCAGTTGTATATGATGGATATGGACGGCAGCGCGCCGCACCTGCTTGCGGACTTAAAAGGCGACTCTTTTACACCCCATTGGAGTTTTTAATTTGGTTGGAAAATAATCCAAAGCCCCGGAGCCACGCCAGCCCGGGGTTTTTTATTGGTACAAAAAAACCGCCCCCAGCCAAAGAGCCGGGAGCGGTTATATCACAGCAAATATTTATTACTTACAGACGGAAAGTCCCGTTTCCTCGCAATCGGCGTTGGGGTATTCCTCGCAGCAAACCTCTTTGGAGCCTTTGGGCAAAAAGAGGGTGTAAGAATCGTCCCCGTTTTCAAAGGTGGCTCGGACGCCGTCTTTGTCTTGGGAGTACCAGATATCGTTGATTTCCATATCTTCCATTTCGGCATTTTCGTCAAAGGCCTGCATCATAATAACGGCTTGACCTGCTTTGGTGGCAGGATTTTCCTGCGCTAACAAACCGAGCAACATCAAGGAACCCATCCCCACAATCAGCAAAAGGCTGATAATAGCCAGCCACCACGGGTGGGACGGCGTATCGGGCAGTTCATCTCCGGGCTGAAAGTCCGCACGGACGACGTAAGTTTCCGCGATATAGTCGTGCAGTGCGCGTTTGCGGTTGGTAAGCCCGGCCATAATATAGCCGATATAAAGGGTAATATAAGACAAGATTTTGGCAAAAGTGCGGCCCGTCGCACGTCCAAAACCGATGCGCCCGCCGTCTTTGCCGATTACCTTAATGCCCATAATGCGTTTGCCGAAAGTAGCCTGTTTGGCACCGCTTTCCAACAAAGCAAAATACAGCCAATAGCAGACCATAGCCAACACTTGGTACAAAAAATAAGTGGCAAGCAACATAAAAACCGGCCCGCTGAGAGCATCAGCGCCGGTTTGGCCGATTTTTACACCTTGCCAAACCATCAACGGAATACAAATGACGGCTGGCGGAATACTAACTAAAATAGCGTCAATCACAAAGGCGACGGCGCGTTTCCAGAACCCAATATATGGTGCGTTCATAGTTTTCTCCTTTTTATGTAAGCCGCCTGCATTTAAAATGCGTTTAACGGCCCCAAATCAGTTATTTGCGCGGTTTTTTGTAACAGCGGCGGCAACGGGCTTGGTAAGCATCCGTAGTGCCTACTACAATGCGCTTTTTATCCTTGCTGATACGTTGCGTAAAACTGGCAGGATTGCCGCATTTGGTGCAGACGGCCAGGTTTTTAGTAACGTATTCGGCCTGTGCTAAAAGTGCGGCCGTTACTTCAAACGGTTCGGCGCGGTAGTCGGTATCCAACCCGGCTACAATTACACGCTTGCCCGCATGAGCCAGTTTGTTACATACTTCTACAATACCAAAATCAAAGAAATTAATCTCATCTATTGCGACAACCTGCGTGTCTTTTTCTACAAGCGGCAAAATTTCGGCCGAAGATTTTACACAAGTTGCCGCTACTTTGTTTTGGTTATGACTGGTGATACTGTCAATGCCGTAGCGTGTGTCAATCTTGGAGTTAAACAATTGTACCTTTTGCCGGGCGATTAGCGCAATGCGCACGCGGCGGATGAGTTCCTCCGTCTTGCCGGAGAACATACACCCGCAGATTACTTCTATCCAACCTTGTTTGTGATATATTAACGGATTAGCCATTTTTTAATCTCTTAAATCTCTCTGCCCGCGCCACGGATACCAATAGGTGTCTTCCGGCAGTTGGGCTTGGGCGCGTTTGTCGCCCCCGCACAAAATATTAATGCGGAACGCAAACGATAAGTTTTTGTTTCGGTCGCGCACGGTAAATTCTACACGCGCGTCGTGAAAATCACGCGAGACGCGGACGAGTTTGTTGAAGCCGACTAAACTTCCCCGGAACAATACTGCATCAATCCCCAAATCCGCAAACCATTTTCCGCTGGCAGGGCGGATGCCCCAGGTAGTAGTAACGGTGTAGCGGTCGGAATTGGTTTCGTATTTGGAGCCGGGGTCAACATAGTCAGCAAAATTGTTAAGGCCGAGCCCGATTAATTGGTTTTTATAGATAAAGTTAGACTGGGCGATAAAACTGACGTTTTTTTCCTCTAAATCGTATTGGTCCTGCACAAAGAAATTTACTGTGCCGTCCGGCGAGTTGTAGCCCCACTCCAACAAGAACGGTTCCACACGGGATTTTAAGTGGTGCCAATTCTGTTCATAACCAAATCCGTCTTTTAAACTGTATGTGTAATCGGAGAGGTCAAACCCGGTTTTAAAGCGGACATAGGTATTGAAAGTCGGTCGGTAATAGTTGGTTAAATACAGCCGGTTCTTTTCAATGCCTTTATCGGGTGATATCTGGTCAGAGGATATAGTGCCCGTGGAAAGGCGTTTGGTAAATTGATACCCGAAATCTGTGGTCCCCAAAAAGGTATGGGTCTGCATATTGAGTTCCGTGCCGATTCGCCCCACCCAGGCGTCTTTGCCGTTCTTATACTGGTTATTGGAAAAGGTTACGGTCTGGTCGTAAAATACCTGCGGCGTAAACGTCAGCGCGCGGGAAAGGCGCAGGGATTTTTCGGTTGTCCACTTGGCGTGTGCTTGGCGCTGGTAAGGGCCTTCTTCATTAGGGATACCGTTTTTGTATTGCAAGGTAGAAGTGTTGTTAAAATCCATTTCCAAACGGTGCGCGGCCTTTAACAACGGGTCATTAAACGGCAGCAAGGTATATTTGATTTCCGGCAGCACGCGTTTTTCCGCCATAAATTCTTTTTTATTCCAATCAAAAATATCCTTTTGCTGGTAACTCACGCGCAGGGTAGAACGGCGGGTTTGGCGCGCCAAGGAGAAGTTTGTTTCCTGGTCCGGCATAAAGATATATGGGTTGCCGCGGAAGAAAGTGTCATAAAAATACGGGTCGGACACCGTGCGGAACTGTGTCTGGAACTGGTACAACGCGCCGGTGGGGTTATTGAAATGGTCGGAGGAATCGTACATCTCCCACCAGTAACCGCCCTGCACCCCCCAGCGCTTTGTGCTGGCAAGGTCCAAATCGGCATTATCGGCTTTGTCGTTAATATAATACGCTTCGGCACTCCCGCGCAAGGTGTCTGATTGTACGGCTGTTAGTTCACCGCCAAAGCCAAAAGAAGACTTGGTATAGTAGTCCAAATTCAGTTTTGGGCGCAGTTGCAAAAAAGGTTGGAAAACGGTGGACGTCATAATACCAAAGCCTGTTTTGTTGCTTTGGGTAAACTCTACATAAGTGGTCCAGGGTTTTTGGGAGTCCAGCGAACGCCAAAATACAGGCAGATAAAATACGGGAAATCCGTCCAAACGCAGTACGGCATTAGTGCCAAACACGCGCTTTTGCGGCGAAACCGTTAATTTCCCAACGGAAAGTGTATAGTGGGGGTCGGCCTTATCACAGCAAGTTACGGTAGCCCCGCGTAAGGTTTGTTTGCCTTTTTGCGAGGAAATTTCCTTGGCGGACAGAATACGCAAGGGGGGGTATTCCGTAGAAATATTTTCAGCGGTAAAATCCTTGGTTGTATAATTGACGGAAATATTATTCCCTTCCAATACTCCGCCCAATCCGTCCTCTACCTTCATCGGGCCGACAGATGTAATTTGTGTATGGGCTTGGTCCAGTGAAATGTTTTCACCCGTTACGGTACGTTTTTTACCGTCTTGTGTTTTTTGAATAACGGTTACATTGCCGGAGAGATTTACCTTTTTGCTATCAGGTTCCACGGTGGCTTTATCGGCCGTAAAATAGACAAAGGCCTTGTCGTTCGGCGCGGGCAAAACATTGTCTAAGCCCCACGCGGGAACGGCATAATGCAAGCAAACGAGCAGAAAGAAAAGAGAAAAGCGTTTCATTGTAAATTTTCTTTTTGGGCGTGGTAAATGGCATACATGGCCGCTCCCACTCCGCCTATATTGGGGTTTTGCGATACGAGCAATTTTAAACGTTTAAATGGCGTTTTGAACGGCTGGGCATCCAATACGCGTTTGACTGCGGGCATAAAATATTTGGCCGCACCGGAAACACCGCCTGTCAGGACAATAGTATCCACGTCTAATACCAGCATAAAGTTGGAAAGGCCGACACCCAAGTAATACCCGGTGTCCTCCCACACTTTTAAAGCGGCCTTACAGCCCTTTTCGGCGGCGCGTGAAACGATTTCTATTTTAAAATCACTTTCTTCTTTTACCATTTTTGCCAATATGGAATCGGGGTAATCCACAATGGCTTCATAGACCCGGCGTTTAATACCAATGGTGCCGACAAACGCTTCCAAACAGCCGCGCGCCCCGCACCCGCATAAGGGGCCGGTGGTTAAATCGGCAATTTTCGTGTGCCCGATTTCGCCCGCCGTACCATTGGAGCCTTGATAGAGTTCTTTGTTGATAATCATCCCGCCGCCTACGCCCGTTCCCAGTGTAACAACTAAAACATTTGTTCCTTGGCGTTTTAAATCGGCTTCGTACACACCCCAAGCGGCTAATGTGGCGTCATTAGCAATAACGGGGCGGATGCCGGTATGTTTAAACAGTTGTTCTGCCATCGGCCAGTCGGCAACGTCTTTAAATTTTAAGTTAGGGTTGTAGCGCAGCACACCGTTTTGGTTATCCACGTCTCCCGGCGCGCCCACGGCTACGGCTACTCGCTGGTCGGCAAATTCCTTTTGGATACCGTTAATAAAATCGCCGATTTGGGCAATAAAGCCTTTGGAACCCTTGGAATAATCTGTTTCAACTTTTTCTTTACGGAAGATTTCCCCGTGTTCGTTCATTACGAATAATTTAACAAATGTTCCGCCGATATCTACGCCTACGCCAATCATAAATTCTCCTTGCTTTCCGGGTGCGCGTGGTTATACACGCTCTTTAATTTTTCAAGCGATACGTGGGTATAAACCTGCGTAGCCGCTAAACTTTTATGTCCTAACATTTCTTGTAAACTTCTTAAATCACAGCCATTATTGAGCAAATGGGTGGCAAACGAGTGCCTTAAACTGTGCGGAGTAACTTTGCGCGCCAAGTGCGACCGGATAGCCGTATTTTTAAAAATATACGCAAGTCCGTCGCCCGTGAGCGGTTTACCGTTTTTGTTTAAAAAGAGCGCATCATCCGGCTGCGGATTTTTGCGCTGGGCCAAATAAATTTTTAACGCATTTAACGCTTCGTCCGTTACCGGCACTAACCGTTCCTTGGCCCCCTTACCGAACACTTTAACAAGCCCGTTAAAATAGTCCACGTCTTTTATGCGCAGGCCCGTTACTTCGCTACGGCGTAAACCGCTGGAATACATTAGTTCAAAAAGTGCCTTATCCCGCGCGGCAAAATGTTTGCTGTGGGCGGCGGTGTCTAATAAACGGTCTGTTTCCGTTAAGGATAAAAATTTGGGCAACAGTTTTTGCCGTTTGGGCGCGGGCAGCAGTTTGAACGGGTTGCGCTCCAACTTATCCTGCGCCAATAAAAAGGCCGCAAAACTGCGCAGGGACGCAATTTTGCGCAAAACGGTATTGCGGGCCGGGTCCGCATGTGTTTGTAATGCGGCTAAAAAAGAACGGATATTTGCGGAAGTAAAATATTTTAAGTCATTTTGCTTCCGCGCTTTAAAAAAGGCCAAAAACTCTTGCAAGTCCGCCTGGTACGCACGGATAGTGTGGAGCGAAAAATTTTTGTTTTCCAAGCGTTTTAAAAACGCATTAATCCACTCTTCCATAATATATTGCTTACCTCATTACTTTTCTTGGGCCATTTTGGCCGCGTGAGCCTCTTTAATCTGTGCGATTTCCTCGGGAGTTACCGTTACAATGGTTTTGCATTTTGGGTAACCGGAGCAACCTAAAAATTCCCCGCGTTTGGAAGTGCGTAAAACCATCGGCTTACCGCATTTTTCGCACAGGCGGTCCGTAACAATCGGGCCTGTGGAAGCCACCTTGTGGCCCTCGGCATCCAAGGAATATGTATTTTTGCACTTGGGGTAAGCCGAACAGGCCAAAAATTTGCCTCTTCTGCCCGTGCGGATAACCATTGGCGCACCGCATTTGTCGCAGACTTCGTCTGTCTTTTCGGGTTGGACCTTTTCGCCGGAACTAGTCAAATTAATTTTGCCCTTGCACTCTGGGTCGCTGCAAACCAGATATTCACCAAAGCGGCTTCTCTTTTTAAGCATCATTTTTCCGCAAATCGGACATTTTTCGTCCGTTTCTTTGGCGGCGGGGCGTTGCATTCCCTTATCAGCCTCGGTCAGTTCCTGTTTAAAATTGCCGTAAAAATCAGACAGTAAATTTACCCATTTTTGGCTGCCTTCGGCTACTTTATCTAATTGTTCTTCTACTCCCGCGGTATAGGAAAGGTCCATAATTTCTTTAAAGAAATCTTTTAAACTGTCCGTAACCGTAATACCCAAGTCCGTGGCTACCAATTTACTGGTTTTGGGTTGGCGCGCAATATATTTGCGGTCCAAAATCGTTTTAATAGTTGGTGCGTAGGTGGACGGACGGCCGATACCGTGCTTTTCAAGCGTTTTAATTAAACTGGCTTCGTTATAGCACGGCGGCGGGGTGGTTTTATGGTCTTTGGTTTTAAGGTCCAGCAGGTTGAGTTCGTCGCCCTCAGCAAGCACCGGCAGCAAAGCGCTGGTGCCGGTATCGTCGCCGGAGGATTCATCATCCTGGTCTTTATAAATGGATAAGTAACCCGGAAATTTGACCGTGCGGCCATTGGCGCGGAGCGTGCATTGTTTTTCTTCGCCGGAGGCGATATCAATGGAAACCGTATTAAAAACAGCATCAGCCATTTGGCTTGCCACAAAGCGCAGCCAAATCAGTTCGTACAGTTTGTACTGATCGGCGGTTAAATAAGGCTTCATGGCCTGCGGTGTGCGGCGCACATCGGTAGGGTGGATAGCCTCGTGGGCTTCCTGTGCGCCCATTACTTTGCTTTTGTAAACGGGTTGTTTGGCGGGAACAAAAGCCGGGCCGTATTTCTCGCCGATAAACTTTTTGGTTTGCTCCTGCAACAGTTTTGAGACGTTGAAGGAGTCCGTTCTCATATAGGTAATAAGACCGATAGTCTGGCCGGAAATTTCAATGCCTTCGTAGAGATGTTGTGCCGTCATCATTGTTTTTTGGGAAGGGAAACCCAATTTATTGTAGGCATCCTGCTGCATAGAACTGGTAATAAAGGGCGGTTTCGGCTTTTGCTTAACCTCCTTCTTTTCCACTTTGGCAACCACATTGGGGCCTTTTCTTAACAGGTCCGAAAGCGGGGCCAGTTTTTCCGGCTTATCAAAAACGGTAGTTTTAACTTTATAATCTTCGGCGAAAAGTTTATAAGTGGTGGTTTGTTCCACATTTTTGCCCTGCCATTTGGTTACGCGCGCCCAAAAAGACGGAGCGGTGTTGGGCTTTTCAAACTGGGCGCAGATAGTCCAGTATTCCTGTTCTTTAAATTCGGCTATTTCTTTGGCGCGTTCAGCCAGCAAACGCACCGCCACAGATTGCACGCGTCCGGCGGATAAGCCGGAGGTAATTTTCTTCCACAGGAGGGGGGATAATTTGTATCCCACAATGCGGTCCAAAATGCGGCGGGCCTGCTGGGCATTGACTAGATTGTCGTCAATTTTACGGGCGTGTGCAAAGGACTCTTTAATGGCTGACGGCGTAATTTCGTGAAAGAAAATACGTTGGTAACGGTCTTTGGGGAGTTTTAACAGTTCTACTAAGTGCCACGCGATGGCTTCGCCCTCGCGGTCAGGGTCAGTAGCGAGATAAATTTCGCTTGCATTTTTGGCGGCGGCGGTCAGTTCCGCAATCAGCCGTTTGGCGCGTTCCACCGGTACATAAGTGGGATTAAAGCCGTGTTCAATATCTACACCGATATCCTTGGAGGGTAAATCGCGCACGTGCCCAAAGGAACTGCGCACAATAAAATCGTTTCCTAGAATTTTGCTGATGGTTTTCTGTTTTGTGGGAGACTCCACAATAACCAACTTTTTACCTTTTACATTGGTGCTTGCCATAATTCACTTCCTTATAAAGTGTTAAAATTTGCTTTTACTGTACAGGCCGTTTTCGCAGGCCAAAAATCCTTTTACTTCCAATTCAAATAATAATGAGGCCGCTTCCGGCACGTCGGCATTTATTGCTTCGGCGATTTGGTCCAAACTGGCCTGTCCGCCGCCTACGGCGGTCATTACCGCGCGCTGCCGGGGTGTTAAATCTTCTTCCGGCTTTTGGGGGGAGTCGTCTTTCTTTTCAAAGAAGCGGCTGTCTAGCCCGAAGCGCAGTTGCTGTGGTATATAGTCTAGTATATCTGCAACAGAGGTTACAACCCCTGCCCCGTCTTTTATTAGGTTATTTGGTCCGCCGGACTGGGGACTGTCTATGGGGCCGGGTACGGCTAAAACGTCCTTGCCCATTTCCAGGGCGAGTTTAGCGGTAATCAGCGCGCCGGACTTAATTTCGCCTTCTACCACTACAACCGGTTGCGACAGCGCGGCAATAATGCGGTTTCTGCGCGGGAAATGAAAGGCATTGGGCGGGCGGTTAAACGGCAGTTCGCTGATGACGGCCCCGCCGTGTTCCAAAATGGCTTTTTCCAAAGCGCGGTTTTCGGGCGGATAACAACGCCCCACCCCGGTACCGATAACGGCCACGGTCGGCTTTTTAAGGCGCACGGCAGCAGCGTGGCACTCGCTGTCCACTCCCCGCGCCAGTCCGCTGATAACCGTTACCCCGCAAGCGGTCAAATCTCCCGCCAGTTTTGCGGCGGCGCGGCGACCGTAAGGGGTGATTTTGCGCGTACCCACCATCCCCACGCAGGCTTGTTCCGGCGGGGGGAGTTTGCCCAGTACATAGATAACGAGCGGGGCTTCTTTGATGTTTTTTAAAGATTGCGGGTATTCCTCATCTTCCGGCACGAAAATATGTCCGCCAAAAGCGGCTGTTTTGTCCCACTCTTCTTGCGGGTCCAAGGCAAAGGCGGCCTGCAACAGATGGTTTGCGGTAGAAAGGTTTAAATTGGCTTCTTGGGATAAGGTTTGGGCATCTTGGCGCAAAATTTCCTCGGCAGACCCGAAAATTTCAATCAGCCGTTCCAGCCAATCGGCACGGAAGAATAAAAAAGCATTTAGGCGGATTCTGGCCAGCCGTTCGGCGGCGGAAACGGACGGATTCATATTAAATATCGGCCACTCCTTTGCGGTCCAACGGTCGGTATTGCATTACTTCTACCAAATGTTTGACTTCAATATTTTCTTTGCCGTCTAAGTCGGCAATCGTGCGCGCGGTTTTTAAAATTTTATCTAAACTGCGTGCGCTTAGCCCAAACTTGCGCATAGCGGTTTCCAAGATGGCATCAGCACCGGCAGGAAGCAAACAAAATTCCTTAATTTCTTTGGGCGTCATAAAGGCATTAGCCGTTGTGGCGGAGTTTTTAAAGCGGTTTCGCTGGATTTCGCGCGCCTTTAATACGCGCTCTCGGATTTGGGCGGAGGTTTCTCCCTCACTCTTTTTATTCCAGTCGGAATATTTAACGGGATTTAAATTGACGGTTAAATCAATACGGTCTAACAGCGGCCCTGAAATGCGTGATTTATAACGGTTGACCTGCATTGGCGAACAGGTGCAAGGCTTTATCGGATCGCCCAAGTGCCCGCAGGGACAGGGATTCATCGCCGCAATTAACGTAAAGCGTGCCGGATAAGAAACGGTTTCCTTGGCGCGGGAAATGGTTACGCGGCCGTTTTCCAAAGGCTCGCGCAAGACTTCCAAGGACGAACGGGAAAATTCCGCAAATTCGTCCAAAAACAAAACGCCATTGTGCGCTAACGAAACTTCACCCGGGCGCGGAGTGGAGCCTCCGCCGATAAGAGCCACGTCCGAAATGGTGTGGTGCGGGTCCCGGAACGGGCGACGGGTTAAAAGGCGGCTCTTGCCCATTAAGTTGCAAATGGAGTAAATTTTGGTAATTTCTAAGGATTCTTCTTGCGTTAGCGGCGGTAAAATACCCGGGAAGCGTTTGGCGAGCATACTTTTACCTGTGCCCGGTAGGCCAATCATCAGCACATTATGACCGCCAGCGGCGGCGATTTCCAAGGCGCGTTTGGCAAGTGCCTGCCCCTTTACTTCACTGAAATCCAATTCCGCTACGGGGCTTTCTTCCTCTTGGGGAACATAGGACAATTTTACATCCTGTAAGGTCAGTTTCCCTTCCAAATATCCGGCTAATTCTTTTAGTGTGTGCGGTGTGATAAACGGCGCGCCGGATACTTGCCCTTCCAATACGTTTTGCGGGGGAATAACAGCGGTTTTACCCAGTTTCTTGCAAGAAATGAGCATTGGCAGTACACCCGCGCAAGGCCGGAGAGAGCCGTCCAAGGCCAGTTCGCCCAATACAAGTAAGTCTTTTATTTTGGCGGCGGCATCGGGCGAAAGTTGTTCGCTGGCCGCCAGGATGCCCAAGGCAATAGGTAAATCAAATTGTGTGCCGCTTTTGCGCAATTCTGCGGGGCTTAAATTAACGGTAATGCGTTTGGTGGGGAAATCAAACCCGCTGTTGCGCACGGCGGCTACCACGCGCTCCTTGCTTTCGCGCACTTCGGCATCAGGCAGACCGACCACGGCCAAGGTAGGCATACCGGGGGCGATATCCACTTCTACGGATACCGCAAAGCCTTCTATCCCCTTAATGGCTCCGGTGCATACATTGGCCAGCATAATCAGTTAAAACTCAGCACGATGGCATTGGGTGTAATGGTAACCACCGTAAAATTAATATTGTATTTGCGGATAATTTTGGCGGTTAATTCTTCCGGTGTGCCAATATTAGCCGATACTTCAAATTGCGCCGCCGAGTTGGCATAGCGTACCAAATTGTAATCCTCAATTTCGCGCAGGTCCTTTAAAATATCCTGTACCTGTTTTAAGCGTTCAATATTGCCTACATCTTTGACGGTTAAATTAAATACCTTGGCGGAATTGATAGCCGCATTAATAGGTTCAACCAGGCGTTTGGCGGCGGCTTCGCACGCGGCGGAAATAGACTTTTGCGCCGCAATATCGTCCAGGGGGTCCAAACCGCTTAGTTGGTCGGCCCCTTCTGCCACTACGGCATAGTTATTGGTGGCAAAGGTTTTAATAGCCGCACGCGCGCGGTACGATTTAAAAGGCGAAGCAGTGCCGGGCAAGGCGGAGATAGGATTGGTTTCTACGTCTGCCACAATCACAAAGCGTGCGCCTTCGGTACGGGCTTTATCTATAACCGAGTTGGGGTTTTCAATATTGTTTTGACTTAAATTGTCGCCGTTGATTAAGGCAAAGGGTTGATTCTTTAAGGCGCGGTAAACAGCCTGTTTGCAATCTTGTTTAAGGGAGATGTCGTCGCCCACCATTTCGCGGGACGTAACCAAAATATTGGTTTTTTTGGCAAAGGCATCGGCTTCGGACTGTTTTATGATATCGCCAATGTCTTTCACCAACACCATTGCTTTAATTTTGGTGTAGTATTCATCGCCTTTGCGGTACGATTTGGTAACGTGGCTGCGGCGGATGAACCCGGCGGTTTTGGAGACAATTTTATCCTCTACCAACTGCGCCTGGTCCACGGTAGTAGCCGACGAAATAAATACACCCGCCACCTTTTCCACGGCAGACTTTTGGGCGGCTAAAATACCGTCTTTTTTCATTTGTCTTAAATTATTTTCGTTATAAGGAACCAACGATTCGGCTTCCACATATTCCCCTTCTCCTTTGGGGCCGATACGAAGCGATCCGCACGCCGATACAAAAAAAGTGCAGGCTAACAGCAGAAATAAAAGTTTCTTCATTATTTTTTGCCCTCCGGGTCCAACCCTGATGCTTTCAGGCGCGCTCTGTCCAAGCGCATAATGACGGCGCAACCGCCGTCTTCCATATATTCGGTGGAAATGAGTTCCATTTGGCGGATAACGCCCTCGGCGGACGAGTCAATCGTGCTGCCTACGGACACGGCATCCACCACTTGCACATTGGATTCCAAATTGGCTCCGTACAATACTTCCGTAGCCCGCTGGTAGGCGTGGGCGATGGCGGCCTCGCGGCTCATAATGCGCCGCTGGGAGTCGCTTGTGTGATTGGGATTGGCGGCCCCAAATCCGCGCACCCACAGATAATTATTATCTAAAAGGGTATCGTTAAAGGCAGGGGCAATCGCACCGTTTTTGACGGCGGATTTCATTGTGCCCGCACAAGCGCACGCAAAAAGCGCGGCGGTGCAAAGCGTTAAAAGTTTCTTCATAAATTACCTCAACAATTCGGAAATTACCTTTACATAAGTGCTGGGGGCTTTGGTATCTTCGTAATTGATAATCCCACAGCGGATGAGCATAATTTCCAACATATGCGTAAGAATATCGTAGAAATTCTCGCGCACGGACGGGTCACACACTTGGAGCGAGGGCCCTAAAATGACCGCCCCTTTTAATTTTTTGTTATCGCATAAGTTGGCGATTTTAAAGGCGGAGGAAATAATGTTTTCCGTAGCATAAGAGGAGCGCACGGCAATATCAAATCCGCCGGAAATACCCAACTCTTTGGCGCGCTGTTCCAGGCAGAACACCATCCAATTCATCAAATGGGAACTGTTTTGCGGGTAGAAGAAGCCAATGCGGCCCCACTCGCCGTTACCCACGGTGGATAAAGTGGTAATGCTTTCTATGTCGCGGGTTAAAATTTCGCTTGTGGCATCTTCGCCGTTGGTAGCCAGCAGTTTTTCAAAAATGGCGGCCTGGGACCGTTCCGATTCCGGCAGATTAGGAAAAATTAAATTTTCCAATACTTTTAAGCGGCGGATGCTGCGCGTAACGGTGCCTAATGTCATATGGGCTCCGCCAAAGAAATCGGTTACTTGGGCGTCGTTTAAATCTACTCCGTTTTCCAAGAGCATTTTTTTAACGATTTTTAAATGCGCGGAACCGCCCGCCGGCTTTAATTCCGAAATCCAACCGGAATCCAAGCGGAAGCGGATTAATTCTTCCAGTTTTTCCAAACTTTCCGGCGGGTATTTAGAAGTAATTACAATTTGCTTTTGCTCGCGCAGAAACTTGTTAAGTAAGTTGGAAATATGCACGCGGTTTTGCTCGTTAATGGCCAATAGATGGATATCGTCAATGAGAAGCACCTTTACGCTGCCCATAAACTTGTCAAATTTTTCAATGTTTCCTTCCATTACATAGCGTTGAATCCCGCGCGAAAGCCGCACACCGTTAGTCAAAAAGATGTTCTCCTGTCCGAATTTTTTAGAGAACGCATATGCCATAGCGTTTAAAAAGTGCGTTTTGCCCGTACCCGTTGCACCGTGCAACACCAAGGGGTTGTAGAGTTTACCCGGGTTTTCAATGACGGAAATGGCTGTCGCGTGCGCAAAGCGGTTGACGGACATTACCATATTTTCAAGCGTGTAAGTGGGCACCAACGGTACTTCCAAGGGCCAATTATGCTTTTTGATTTCCGAGAGCGGAATTTCAATAGAGTGGTCAATGGTTTTGGTCTTTTCCAAAATAGTTTTGCCTGCTGCCGGGGCGGGCATAGCGGGTTTAGGCTGATGAACAGGCTGCTGTACCTGAGGCTGTTGCGGGCGCGGCTGCGGCATAGCCGGGGCCGGATGCACCGGGGCAACAGGCGCGTGCGGCACAGGCGTATGGGCCGGTGCGGGAGTTGCCGGTTCGGTATTTAATTTGCGTCTAATGCGAAAAGTGGTTTTTTCTGCGTTATGTTCTTCCATAATAGATTCCCCCGGTTTTACCGGAACAAAAGGTGTTTGTACGGCCGGCGCGGCGGTCTGTTGCGGGCGCGGAGCCTGCGGTTGGACGGGAGCCTCGGGGCGCGGTTTGGGCGCGGCGGGCGGAACGGTTTGGTGGAACGACTTTTCGTACTGGTTTTGCATTAGTTCGGTGTTAATGGTCGTTTCCAAATGGAACGTTTTGTCCAACGAGTCTATTTTTTGTCCACGGATAGTAATTTCTGGCAAATCCTCGCCGTCCTCTGGCGGAGTTGCCTGTTCAATCACAGGCGCGTGCGGCACGGTGTTAAGCAAATGTTCTTCTTCCGGAATTTGCCCGTGTATTGGTTCTGCCAGTTCCACCGAGGCCTCCTCCGGCGCAGGTCCTAAATTAAGGGGCTCGTCATCATCAGGGCGAACGGTGGATTTTTCTATATTTTCAAAGGGGTCTGCCACAGACGGATGGCCTGCGGGTTTGTTTAATAAATCAACTGGGTCCGGTGCTGTTTCTTCCTTAGCGGGAGAAATCTCGGCCGCAACAGGTTCTGTCGGTGCCGGCTCTTCCAGACTTTCCGGGACAGGTTTAGCAACTATTTCCGGCAAGGGTTGCTCTTCGGCGGAGTTTTCCGTCTGAACATTTTGTGGTTCCTCCGGGCGCATGGCGGCGTGGAGCGGAATGTCTATATCCGCATTTACCTCCGGCGCGGCAACCGTTTTGGCTTCTATACCCGGGGTAGGCGGCACGGTGTTAGCGTGCTTTACAAACCCTGTATCCTTTTGGGAAATTTGCCCGGTAACTTTGTTTAAATCGTCTAAATCAATAATGCAGGTTTGGTCCTTTATTTTCTGTTCAAAAACATTAAAGGATTCTTCCAAACTGTCTTTCCCGTCGGCTAGAATATTTATTTTTTGCTCGCGTTGCTGTTGGTTGTTTTTGACTAATTTTTGGTTTTCCAAGTCCAAAAACATATCATACTTGGTTTCCGCCGAAAAGATATCCTCCAAGGGCATATTGTCCAGCATAGTGCCCTCCATATCTTTAATGAGCATATCTTTGTCGTTAATTGTCAGCGGTTCTTGCTCCGCGGCAGTTTTTTCGTCTTTGGACATAGCAACGGTGTGCTGTTCCAAATTATCCGGCACAGGTGCGGCGGGCGGATTGGGTTTAAAGAAACTGTCCTCCGAAGCCACCTGGCTGACGGACCCGGATAAGTCCGTTTTCCCGTTAAACAGAGGGTCGCCTAATACGCCGTCCGGCGCAAATTGGTTTACTTTGTTTATTTGAGCCACCCCTTCTTCGGTTGCCGTACGGATTTTGGACAAGGTATCCTCGTTTAAATCCATAGGCAACTCAAAGGAAAAATTAAATGGCGGCAGAGCCGTGGTAGGTGCAGAAACATAACCCGCCAATTTTTTGGCGATCAACTGCGCATCACGCTCCGTACCGTCCGTTACCAAAGTGTAACGGATGTTTTGCGTGGCTGGGTCTATACGGGAAAGGATATCCCAGTTGGTAATCATTTGTCCTCTACAATTTTTACACCGCAACTGGCACCGATACGGGTAGCCCCTGCGGCGACCATAGCATCAAAATCTTCGCGCGTGCGTACCCCGCCGGAAGCCTTTACCTGCATATGGGCGGGAATAGATTTCTTCATCAAAGCCACATCCGCCGCCGTAGCGCCGCCCCCTGTAAAACCCGTAGAGGTTTTGACAAAGTCGGCCCCGGCTTGGGCGGAAATTTCGCACGCTTTTACTTTTTCGGCATCCGTCAGTTGGGAGGTTTCAATAATTACCTTTAAAATGTGCCCTTTGCAGGCCCCGCGGACGGACTGGATATCTTGCAAAACGGTGTCGTAATCTTTATCTTTGAGCGCGCCGATATTGATAACCATATCAATTTCGTCGGCTCCGTTTTTGATAGCGTCTTGGGTTTCGTATGTCTTGACTGCGGTGGTATTCGCCCCCAACGGGAAACCGATGACCGTGCATACTTTTACGTCAGATCCGGCCAAGAGTTCTTTGGCGTAAGGCACCCAAAACGGGTTAATGCAAACGCTGCAAAAGCCGTGCTTGCGTGCTTCGTCGCAAACGCGGAGAATATCCTCTTTCCCGGCAATTGGTTTTAAAATAGTGTGGTCAATCAGTTTAGCCAAGTTCATACGAAACCCCTTTTAAATATTATTTATTGTAGTTGATAATGCGGGCGAATTTTTCCGCGACCAAAGACTGACCGCCTACCAAGGCGCCGTCCACATCTTGTTTAGCCATAATTTCGTCCACGTTAGTATCTTTTACGCTGCCGCCGTACAAAATGCGGGTGGCACCGGCAAACGCGGCAGAGTAGGCTTTACCCAAATAGGCGCGGATGGCGGCGTGTACTTCTTGCGCTTGGTCCGGCGTGGCGGTTTTGCCCGTGCCGATAGCCCAAACGGGTTCATAGGCGATAATAAGACCTTTTAATTGTTCTTCGGTAAAGCCGTTTAAGCCGTTTTTGAGTTGTTCTTCAATGACGGAAAGAGTTTTGCCGGCTTCGCGTTGTTCTAATGTTTCGCCTACGCAGAAGATAACGGTCAAGCCGTGGCGCAAGGCGGCGGCTACTTTTTTGTTCAAAATTTCGTCGGTATCGCCGAAAACGCTTCTGCGTTCGCTGTGGCCGATTAAGGTATGGGTAGCACCGGCATCTTTGGCTTGTACGGGGGAAACGGCACTCGTAAAGGCGCCTTTATCTTCCCAATGTACATCTTGTGCGGCTACTTTAATTTCGGACCCGTTGGCGAGTTCCGCCACTTTGGCGAGCGACGTATAAGACGGCGCAACGATAATTTCAACGTGGTTTTTATTCCCGGCTTTGGTAAGAGCAGTAATAAGGGCGGCAGATTCCGCGAGCGTATTGTGCATCTTCCAGTTTCCGGCAATGATAGGTGTTCTTTCGGTCATTTTAATTCCTCTTTAAATACAAAATAGAACGCTCTCCCGCGTTGGGAGAGAAACTTCCTATTAAATACTATCATAAAGAAAGCGAAATGAAAAGGGGCGGCGGAATTAGTTGCGGCTAAATTAATGGCCCGCCTGAATTGCCGTCCATACCGCTAGGCGGTACCCCGTAGAGTTTCTGTGAGGGAACTATTAATAGGTTTCAGGAACTACCGATTGTGTTGGGCTTTTGCTATTTGTCGTTTCTTTGGTTGCAACATTACAGAAAGCGTGTGGCTCCATTAATCAAAAGAGTGGAAAAAGGTAAGCCGTCCGCAGAGCAAACCTTATACCGCCATTAAGCAGATTTTATATTTGTCGGCCAGCGAAATAACGTCCTCTAAATCTAAAACAAGGGTTTTTTCGGCTTCAAAGGCCAATACGGAAATCCCCGCCTTGTGCAGGCTTTCCAGCGTTCCTTTGCCGATAACGGGCAAGTCAAAGCGGTTGTCTTGGTTGGGGCGGGCCACTTTCACCACCGCTACGGACGATTTCTTTTCGGCAGACTCGCGGTACAGTTCGCCCGCGCGCAAAATACAGCGGTCCGTACCTTCCATCCCTTCCACGGCTATGACGGCATTTTGGCTGACCACGCAGGTAAGCCCAATATCCAACGCCGCAATGGCTTTGGCGGTTTTATAACCAAATTCCGCCGCCTGTTGTTCCTCTTCGGTTGGTTTTCTGGCGGACAAAACGCCTTTTTGGGGCATAAAATCTTCTAAAAACAGGGCCGAGTGTTCAAATTCAATGCCGTCCTTTTTAAATTCGTCCATTACGCGGGAGAGGATATTTTTGGTTTGCATATTCTTTAAGGAAGCCAAAAACTTCGCCCCGCGTAAATCAGGCATTAAATTAGTAAAAATAGAGGTGTGCTGTACGCGGCCGGCCATAATCACGCGGGTTACGCCGTGTTCTTTAAAAAAACGGATGCCCGCGCCCAACTGTCCCAGGCGGAAAGCCCGGAACACTTTGGCGCAGGTTTTATAATCGTTTTCTTTGGCGTTGCCTTTTGCACCGGCTACATAGACTTCATAGCCCTTTGATGTTGCTTTTTGGGCAATGTAAACGGGCATTTTCCCTTCGCCGGCGATAAGACCTATTTTATTAGTCATCATCGTGCAGTTTGGTTTTGGCTGTGGCTACACCGCGCGGGGAAGTTCTGCAAAAATCAATGATATGCTGTACTTCCTTGCAGGGGTGGGTGGCTTCCAATTCCGCCATAGCATCTTGCAGGCGTTTGCCGCTTCTGAACAAGGCTTTATAGGCACGTTTGATTTCCATAATGGTTTCGCGCGAAAGGCCTCCGCGGCGCATCCCGACAAGATTCAACCCGACCAAGCGGGCGCGCTGGCCTTGGGCAATACAATAGGGCGGAATATCCAGCGGCAGCATCGCCCCGCCGGCGAGCATAGCCATTGTGCCCACGCGGACAAACTGGTGGATTCCCACCATACCGGACATTACCACGCGGTCCTCTACTTGGACGTGTCCCGCAATTCCCGTGCTGTTGGCTACGATAATGTGGTCGCCCAGGCGGCAATCGTGCGCAACATGGGAGTTAGCCATTAACAGGCAGTAATTGCCGATAGTGGTCGGTTTTTCCAAGTTTGTGGAGCGGTGGATGGTTACGCACTCGCGGATTTGGTTGTAATCACCCATTTGTACGCGGGTTGGTTCATCTTTATAAGATAAATCTTGCGGTTTTACACCGATAAAGGCACTGGCAATAATATCGTTGCCGTCGCCCATCGTTGTATTTTCAATTACGCAGAACGGACCGATTTTGTTATTTTTACCGATGATAACGCCCTTGCCGATGACGGTGTAGGGGCCGATATGGGTAGAGGGATCAATTTGGGCGGAGGGGTCAATTACCGCCGTAGGGTGTATGTTAGACATTGGGAATTTCTCCTAGAATAAAATTAAGGGTGGCCTGCGTGCACAGTTTGCCGTTAACGTAGGCTTCTGCATAGATTTTGGAAATTTTGCCCAGACGCAAGATTTCAATTGGCATTTCCAGCGTATCGCCGGGTTGTACCATCCCGCGGAATTTGGCATTTTCAATGCTTAAAAAGAGCGGAAGGCCGCCTTTTCCTTGCGTAATATAGCCCATAATGGCCCCGCCAAACGCTTGGGACATACTTTCCACTACCAATACACCCGGCATAACCGGCCTGGCGGGAAAGTGTCCTTTAAAGTAATACTCGTCGGGGCGTACAAAGTGCTTGCCGAGATATTTCTTTTTTTCTTCCAATACTTTTACTTCATCCACAAGCAGGAAAGGCTCGCGGTGCGGAATATTCTTTTTAATGCGTTCCCGGTCGTAAACATCTACGGCGGGAAGTGTTAAAAAGTCCTTTAAACTAGCGGATTTAACGCTCATTTGTCCTCCGAATTGGCCAAGAGAATCTTGGCGAAAATTACGTTGTGTTTATGCCCGCCGCAGGTGCAGGTAATTTTAAGCGGCGGTAGTTTGCGCCCGGTTAAACACAGGTCGCCCACCATATCCAAAATTTTGTGGCGGACAAGTTCGTCCGGGTAGCGCAGTTCGTTGATAAATTTATCTTTGCCGACAATGACGGCATTTTCCAAATTTCCGCCTTTTGCCAGACCGTGCGCCTTTAAAAAGGCCAGTTCTTCTTCAAAGCCGAAGGTGCGTGCGCGGGCAATTTCTTGGATATAATTGTCCGGTGTAAATTCCAAAGTAAATTCTTGGTGGCTGACCAGCGGGTGTTTGTGCAAAAAGACAAAGGTAAAAGTTAATTTGTCTGCTGGCTCTGCCGAGTAGGCAATACGTCCGCTTGTATAAGTAATTTTTTGCTTAATGTTTAACAGCGGTTGTTCGGCGGGCAAGTCCTTTAAGCCCGCTTTTAAAAGGGCCTCTACATATACGTCGCTTGCTCCGTCGGTTACCGGCGGTTCTGGGCCGTCCATTTCTACGGTAACGTCTGTCAGCCCCAAAGCGTGCAAGGCAGACATAACGTGTTCCACTGTCCACACCTCGGCAGTTTCGTTTTTTAAATTGGTACCGCGTAAGGTGGAACTGACGTTTTGGGCCAAGGCGGCAATGGGTTTGGCACCGGGGATATCGGTGCGTAAAAAGGTAATGCCGTTGTCTGCGGGCTTGAACGTAAGCGTGGCGGGTACGCCCGTGTGTAAGCCGTTGCCTGTTACAACGGCGGTAGCAGAAAGGGTTTTTCTCATATTATAGTCCTAATAATTTTTTTAGTTTTCCGAAAAACGATAAGTTTTTGGTTTCTTCCAACTGCTTTTTAAAAGTTCTAAATTCCTTGTGCATTTCGGGCAGTTTGCGCAAAATAGCCTGCAATTTGAAAGCCTCGCGTTGGGGCATAGCCGGATAGCCGAAATAGGTTTGTCCGGCGGGAATAGATGTCATTACGCCGGATTGTGCGCCGACCTGGGCGCGGTCGCCGATGGACATATGTCCGGCCAGACCCACTTGGCCTGCCAAAATGACCCCGTTGCCGATTTCCGTCGTGCCGGCCACCCCGACTTGGGCACACATAATACTGCTCATACCTACGTGTACGTTGTGCCCGATTTGGACGAGGTTATCAATTTTTGTATTGTCGCCAATGACCGTGCTGGAAATTTTGGCGCGGTCAATGCAGGTATTGGACTGCACTTCTACATCGTTGCCCAAAACCACGTTGCCGATTTGCGGGATTTTTTGGTGGCGTCCGTCGTGAAATGTAAACCCGAAACCGTCCGAGCCGATTTTAGCCCCAGCCTGCAAAATAACGTAATCTTTCAGCACGCACTCCTCGCGGATAACGACCTGCGGGTAAATGTAGCAGTTCTTGCCGACGGATACATTTTTGCCAATGTAGCATTGTGGGAAAATAACGGTATTGTCGCCGATTTGCGCTCCGTCCTCAATAACGGTATAAGCCCCGACAGAAACATTTGCCCCCAGTTTGGCCGACCCGCTGATAACGGCGGTGGGGTGGATGCCGGATGTATGTTTTTGTTTTTGTGCATCGGCATATTTCATTAAAAGAATAAAGGCCCACTCGGGATTTTTAGCATACAAAAGCGCCCCGTTGAAAGGAATATCCTGTCCTTTGGCACTTTCGGGCACGATAAGGGCGGAGGCTTTTAAGTCTTTCAACAAGTCTGCTTTCTCCAAAGAAGTTAAATAACAAAGTCCGCCTTCGTGTGCTTCTTCCAGCGAACAAAGGGCGGTAATGGCGGTATCCGGCTTGGAAACGTCTTGTGTTCCGGTAATCTTAGCCGCTTCGGCTACGGTTAATTTCAACATATAAAAACCTCTACTTTCCGCGTTGGCGGTATTTTTTTGCCTTTTTCAGGCGGGAGATAAAATCCTTGGTAACGTTTACCGGGCGGTCTCCGTATAAAATTTCGTCTTTGCGGACCACTGCACCGATATTACGCTTTTTGGCGAAGGATTTTATTTCCGTGTAAATGTCTTGCAAAATTGCGTTTACTTCTTTCTTTTCCAACTTTAAAATTTCTTCGCGCGTGGTATATTTATAATTATCAATAAAAAAGCCGCGCTCCGCAATAATTTTTTTATTGGAAGCAATACGCGCCGTCAAATCGTCCAGTTCCGCAGGCGAGTTTAAGGGGCTGGTGGATAAAATTTCTGCACCCGAAAAAGTCAGGCGGTTTAACAAGTTGCCCAATACCAGAGAGTCCGCACTTTCTTGAATCTGCGGCTGTAATTTTGTGGGTTCCACCACAATACGTTCATAAAACGGTTTTAACTCGCGCAACTGTGCCGCTAAACGGTCGTTTTCGGCAGTCAAAACATTTATTAACTGCCGCGCGCCTTGCACTTCGTTTTCTTTGGATAAAATTTTTAAACGGATTTGCTCTTTAACGGCAATCGTGCGCGGATGTTCGTTAAAGGCCTCGTCAATATCAATAAAGGCCACCGTTAAGCATTTTTGCATTTCTTTGGGCTGTTCCTCTGCCGGCTCGTCCTGTACGGAGGGGGAGAGAGGGGCTTCTTTATCGGCGGCGGCTGCCATTTGCTCGGCGGTCATTGGCTGTTCGGGGTCGTTGGTTCCCGTGTGTGTATCGGCTTGTGCAAAGGCTTCGCTCTTGGTTTCCTCCGGCAGAATAATTTTGTCGGAGGATGGGGCCGGTTGGGCGGTTTCTTGTGCGGATTTGGCTAAAATAGAGGCCACGGCGGCGGCTTCTTTATCTGTCAAAGCAGGCTCTTTCTCCGGTGCGTTTTGCGCTTGGAGAAGTCCTGCCAGACAAGAAACCAGTAGAAACAGCCAAACTTTTTTCATACACTCCTTACATCATATTGGAAATATTGAAATAGAAATGCGACCTGTCTTGGTTCGCGGCGTGATTCAAACCGTAGCCCCAGTCAATACGGATAGGCAACGACGGCGTAGTAAAGCGTAACCCTACCCCTACACCCGCTTTAAATTGGTTGCGGTCCGGCCCTAAGGAAAAGTCCAACTCGCTAAATTTGTTCCACGAGTTGCCCATATCAAAGAAGAAGGCAAATTGAGCCATATTTCGTCTGCCTTCGCGCGCAATCGGGAAGCGCAGTTCGGCATTTAATACATAGTACATATCGCCGCCGTATTCGGGGCCGATTTCGCCCGCGCGTTCGTACCCGCGAATCGTATCCGCGCCGCCCAAGAAGAATTTTTCATAAGGCGGTACTTCCGTGGTGCGCCCATAGGCTTGCACGGAGCCGAATTTATTAGATAATACAAAGACAATCGGATAATTGCCGCCCACATTAAGAACCGTGTAGTTGAAAATGGAGCGGGCATTTAAGTACCACAAATCCAGGTCTCCGCCAATCGGGCCGCCCGCCAAGGCCAGGCCCAAGGAGTTGCGCCAGCCCTGCGTGGGGTCCCACATATTGTCGCGGGTATCTACGGCGAAATCCGCGCTGAGGGTGGAAAGATTGGTTTTGCCTTTTTCCAAATAACTGTCGTCGCCGGGGTTGGATTGCGGCGGTTGGAAGCGTTGGTCAATATCGTAAATATCAATGTTTTCAAACGAATAACCAAAGGACAACTGGTAAATATCATCATTAAAACGCGGGCCGACTTTTACCCGTCCGCCGATGCGTTTTTCCGTATAGGCCTGGTTTTCGTCTGAGAACGAGCGGTAGCGGCGGGTGTTGAATAAATCCACACCCAGCGAGGTGGGCTTGTCATAAATCCACGGGGTGGACCAACTGACGGTATAGTCTAAAATTTCTTTACCGAACATTGTGCGTAAGGATAACCGTTGGGCGCGGCCAAACAGGTTCATATGGTTGATAGACAGTTCTCCGTACAAGCCGTCCATAGAACTCATCGCGAGCCCTGCCGTAAACATACCCGGTCGCCCTTCTACGACGTTAAATCCTAAATCTACTTTTTGCGGGTCGGCAGTGGGTTGCAAATCTATCTGTACGTCGTTAATAAAGCCCAAATTCATAATTTTGGTCTGGCTGCGTTTTATTTTTGCATTATCGTACAAATCGCCCGGGTGGATGGAAAGTTCGCGCGTAAAAACGTATTTTTTGGTATGTTCATAGCCGGTAACATCTACGTTATCAATGTAAAAAATGCGGCCTTCGGCAATATCAAAGGTCAAATTAAGTTTGCCGTTTTCAATATTTTTTACGGGGTTGACGCGCGCTTGCAGATAGCCTTTGTCTGCGTATTGTTCTTGGATAGCGGAAATGGTATCGTCAAAATCTTTTTGGTTATAGAGATGCCCCTCGCGGAAGAATACTTGTTTTTTAAGTTCTTCGGGTGTAAAAACATTGTTTCCCGCAAAAGAGACAGTGCCGAAGTCCACTTTTTCGCCCTCCGTTAAATCGTAGGAAATAGCGGCTTCGGTTTTGTCGTCATTTAGTTGTACTTTCGGCTCGGAAAGGGTAAATTCGCTGTACCCTTTATTGCGGCCGAAGAGCATCATTTTTACCCAGTCGCGCTGTAAATTTTGCGGTTTAAAGACCTTGCCGGGGCGGTTGGAGGCTTTTTTCAAAATTTTTTCCGACGGCAGTTCGCCGCCGCCATTAATGGTAACGTCTTTCACTCGCACACGCTCGCCCTCGCGGATGAGAAGTTTCACAGACACCACGCCCAATTTTTCGTCGGTAGTCAGTTCGTAGGTAATTTGCGCGTTGACGTATCCCTTTTCGGCATACTTGGCTTTAATACGGTCCAAATCCGCCTGTAATTTAGCCTCGTTGAAGGGGTCTTTTAGTTTAAGCGTCATGGCTTGTGTAATGGCGCCCTTGCCCAGGTGTTTGCGCCCTTCGTAGGTTAAGCGGTCAAAAATCGGTTTTTCCTTGACAATGTAGGTCAAGCGGTGGCAAGGATAAATTTCGGAGCCGTTTTTTTCTTTCCGTGTGCCGGAAACGGGGGAAATGTCTATTTCCACGCTGTCAAACGCGCCTAAGGAAGAAATATCGCGGATATCGTCGGAAACGGTGTAACGTTCGTACAGTTCGCCTTTTTTGGCGTGTCCTGTTTTGGTAATGGTTTTTTTGCGGATGTTTTTTAATCCGTCAGCCTCTATGCTGCAAATCATCCACGGCCCGTTGGGGTCTAATTCTTGGGTGTCGGCATCTTCCGCGCGCGCGTACGAAAAAGCCGTCAATGCGGTGAGTAACAAAACTGCCCAGCGTTTGGAAAATGTCATGTAGTCCTCAGGTCTGTTTTTTAATAAAAAAGCCCGCACTCATAGGAAAGCACGGGCTGGTTTTTCCAAAAAATTGGATTATTTGGTAGGTCTTTTCGCCAAACCGCTCTTGATGCAGCCAGTGCAAACATAGGCAGTTTGCGTTTTGCCTTCAAGCACTACTTTCTGCTTTTGGAGGTTCGGTTTAAAACTTCTTTTGGTTCTCATATTGGAGTGGCTGTAAGAACCGCCGGAAACCGGGGTTTTGCCACACACTGCACATTTATACGCCATAGGTTCCTTCCTTGATAACTGAATTAAATTTCGCTCTTATATTCTAGTAAATAAAGGCCGTTCTGTCTAGCCCTAGGCCGCTTTGGGCGGAAAGATTTTGCTGGCCAAAACAGACAGCGTCAAAATCCCTACGATTACCCCTAGCGAAGCCACAATCGGGATAGGGAAAAAATGCGACAGGAGCATTTTAACACCTACAAAGAATAAAATAACGGAAATACCGTATTTGAGATACGGGAATTTGCCTGCCATACCGGAAAGCAAAAAGTACAGCGAGCGCAAACCAATAATGGCAAAAATGTTGGACGAATAGACCAAAAAGGTATCCTGCGTAATGGACAAAACCGCTGGAATAGAGTCCACCGCAAAAATAAGGTCGGACATTTCAATCACCATAACGGCCGCCAATAGCGGGGTGGCCATACGTTTGCCATTTTCCAGCACAAAGAAATTTTCGCCGTGGTAATCGGTTTTGATGGGCATAACTTTTCTAAGAAGTTTTAAAATAAAAGATTGGCTGGGGTCAAAATTATCATCTTCCTTCTGTAACAGCATTTTGGCCGCCGTAAAGATAAGCAAGGCCCCGAAAACATAAATCGTCCAAGAAAAGAGCGAAATTAACTGTACGCCCAGAAAAATAAACAAAAAGCGCAAGATAACCGCCCCCAAAATACCCCACAAAAGGGCTTTGGGCTGTAAGTTATGCGGAATAGCAAAATAACCGAAAATCATAATAAACACAAACATATTATCTACGGACAACGAGTATTCCAACACATAGCCTGTGTAAAATTCCAGTGCGTGGCGCGGGCCTTCCACCAACCAAATTGCCCCGCCAAAAAGAAGCGCAAGCGATACCCACGCGCAAACCATTAAGGCGGCTTCCTTCATAGTTACCTTGCCGTGATGTTTATTTAACACGGCTAAATCAATGAACAATGCTGCCAGTACAATTACCCAAAAGGCAATCCACATAGCAACGGATACAGTAGTTGTTACAGGTTCCATTATTTCTCCAAAATATAGTTTAAGAATAATAAAAATTATAGCAATTTATGGGGATATGCTTATGCGGGTACGGCTGAAAACGCGGGGCAACACCCGAAAAAGCAATAGCCGCCCGACTGCGGCCTTGGAAATGAGTGGTGTATAACAAGAAGCCGGGCAGGGGAGTCTCCTGCGGTCATTTTACTGACGAAAAATGCCTTCGGAGCAGCCCTCCCGGTTTTTGCCTTGCACACAGCGGAACTGTTAGGTGTACAAACAAAAACATCGCTCCGGGCTTCGCTTCCCAACGCAAGCAAAGCAGTTTGTTTGCTTTCGCGGCATAAACGGAAAAAAAGACAAAAAAATAAGCCGAGAATGGGAGTCGAACCCACAACCTACGGTTTACAAAACCGTTGCTCTGCCAGTTGAGCTATCTCGGCGTTTTACAGATAATATATCTTATCATTTTTTTTGCTTGTATCCAACAGGTATATGATAAAATAAACGCATAGGAGAATTTATGAAAAAAATAATCGTGTTATCTCTTTCCCTGTTATTCGGGTTGTCCGCCTTTGCCCAGAATAATTGCAATATCGCTGACGAACTTCCCATAAAATTAATGTCAGCCGAAATGAAACGCGGGTTCAAAACCTTTCAAAAGCAAAATCCGCCCCTGTATTACTTGTCCTACCAGTATTATACCAACGACCTTTCGGATATAAAGGTATCCGAGGGGAGCGTGGCGCGGGAATACTATGGCCGTTCGCGCGCTAGTGTAACCGTATTTCCCCGTGTCGGCTCACCTGCGTTGGATAATACCCGGCGTTTGACGGTGATGAGTTCTGTAAGTGACAGACTCACGAACGAAGATATGCCGGCTGCCGAGGGCGACGGAAAGGCTTTTTCTACGGCCCTGTGGCGTGCGACGGATGCGGCTGTAAAAAAAGCGCAGGGAGACTTGGACGGCGTAAAGGCCGAAAAATTAACGGCCCCCACACGCTTTGACGATTCCCCCGATTTTGCTTATCCGCCCGTGGAGCGCTTTTGCCGTACGGCTGAATTTGCTACATTTGACTATGATAAAATCAAGGCGATGTTAGTCAAAGCCTCTACGCTTACCAAGGGAAAAAAGTTCATTTTAGCCTCCAATTTTTCTTTTGAGCGGGAAGTGGGCTACCGCTATTTTGTGGATTCCCGCGGTACGCAGTTAAAAACTCCGCACCAAGAGGTCCGCTTGTCGTATGTCGTATCGGGCAAAACGGAAAACGGACAAGAAGTATCCCGCTTTAATGACTATAATGTTTTGCGGCCCGAAGAACTGCCGAGCGAGGAAAAGTTACTAGCCGATACGCGCAAGTCCATTGACGAATTAGAGCAACTGGTTAATGCGCCCGAGGGAGACCCTTTTGAAGCCCCGACCCTTTTAAAAGGCCGCGCGATGGCTGTTTTCGTGCACGAGATATTAGGACACCGTATGGAGGGCCACCGCCAAAAAATGGAAGATTTTGGACGTACTTTTACAGATAAAATCGGCCAGCAGGTGGTTTCTCCCATCTTAACAATTATAGATGATGCCACTTTATCGTATTTTAACGGAGAAGTGATGCGCGGTTTTTACGAATATGATGACGAAGGTGTAAAGTCCCGCCCGGTTACGCTGGTGGAAAAAGGTGTGCTCAAAAACTTTTTAATGAGCAGCAGCCCGATTAAAAATTTCCCGGCTTCCAACGGGCACGGCCGCGGGAACCATTACTTTCGTCCGGTAGCCCGTATGGCTGTTACGCGCGCGCTTGCCGAGCAGACCGTTACTTATGATGAATTGGAAAAAAAGTTCTTGCAGGAAATTAAACGCCAAAACAAACCGTACGGTTTTATGATTGAAGATTTATCCGGCGGCTTTACAATGACGGACACTTACAGCCCGCAAGCCTTCAAGTTGGAACCGACATTGATGTACCGCGTATATCCGGACGGACGCAAAGAAGTTGTGCGCGGATTGGATATGGTGGGCACACCGCAGGTAAGTTTTAATAAAGTGCTTGCCGCCGCGGACGATTACCAGGTGTTTAATGGTTCGTGCGGCGCTGAATCCGGCTGGGTGCCGGTATCGGCCATTGCTCCCAGTGTGCTGTTAGAATCAATGGAAATGGAAAAGAAGAAAAAAAGCACGGAAAAGCCACCCTTGTTGCCTCCGCCGTATTCTTTGCATAAAGGAGTCTCCAAATGAAGAAATTGCTACTTTTTGTTGCTTTATTTATCACGATGCCGCTTGCCGCAGGTCAGTTGCCGGATAATATGTACTTCCGCGCCATGCAGGACGAAATGAAACGTACCGTAAAGGAACTGCGCACCAAAGAAAAGGACGGACAAAAGCCCTTTTATGTGGCCTATAAATTGACGAGGGATTTGGGCGGGTATAACGTTTCGGCCTCTATGGGAAGCCCCTTGCCTGTTTTCTCTTTTGGCAATTTTGTATTGGCAGATGTTTTGGTGGATGTAGGGTCCCGCCAACACGATAGTTTAGGTTTTGACCGTAATAGCCGGTGGGAGCCTTATGCCCCTACTAATACAAGTATTATGCCTAACGGATATGACGGTATCCGGCAAGGTTTATGGGGTGCTACCAATACGGAGTTTGTCAAAGTCAACGAAGTGTATAAAGAAAAACAAGCCTATAAACGCAAAAAGAACTTGTTAAACGAAAAAACGCCCGACTTTGCTCCGGCTGCGCAATCTTCATATGTGGAAGAAATTAACCCGTTGCCATACCCGGATATGCAGGTTTGGCAGGAAGTGGTAAATAAGTTGTCCTCACAAGGGAAAGACTTGCCATATGTGGAAAAGTTAGAGGTGTCTGCCCAATTTTACCAAACCGGGACTTATTATCTAAACAGCGACGGCGGGTTTTATCAAACTTTCTATCCGGCGGGCAATGTCTATTGGAACGCTGTTTTGCGCACCAAAAACGGGTATAAAGATACTGAAAGCGAGTGGCTGCCTTTACCGTCTTGGAACGCCACGGATAATGAAAAACGGTTGCAAGAAAAAACGGATAAATTTTTAGAGAAAATTAAGCAGCATTACCAAGCGCAAAAAGGCACGGCTTATTTGGGGCCGGTGCTGTTTACAAAGGATGCCGCCGGGAGTTTTATGGGCCTTTTGGTGCGGGGTGTAGAAAAAAATAAGCCTTTGCTTTCTGCCGCGTTTGAAGACGACCCCGAAGCGGGGGAATTGCGTAACAAAGTAGGGATGCGCGTAATGTCTATGGTGGCGGACGTGTACGACAGACCGCACTTGCGCGAGTTTAAAGGCCGCCGACTGCCTAACTTCGCCCCGGTGGATGACGAGGGCGTAGCCACGCAGGATTTAACGCTTGTGTCCGGCGGTAAACTGGTGCAGTTGCCCTCTTCCCGCCGTTCCGTTAAAAAAGGAGAAAAGAGCAACGGGCACGCCTTCTTCCTAAATTCATACCCCCGTGAAAGGCTGACAACGGTGGTGGTGGAGCCGAAGAACCCTTTGAGCGAAAAAGAATTGGAAGCCAAACTGCTTGCGCGCTGCAAAGAGTTAGAACTTGACTACTGCTATATTGTGCCGAATATGGGCGGAACTGGGACGATGGTTCAGCGTATCTATACGGCAGACGGACGCAAAGAACCCGTAACCGGGTTGGAGGTGTCCAACCTGACGACCCGTGCCCTGCGGGATATTTTAGCCGCCGGGAACGAGAGTGATGTTTATTCTAATGTGATTACGCCTGCGCTGCTTGTAGATGAAATTGAACTCTTGCCCAGCGACCGCCGCCCGGACAGGAAACCGTTTATTGCACGTCCGTAGTGTGCGAATCCCGTTATGCGTTAAAACAATCCCCCAGGACGATACTGGGGGATTGTGCTTTAAAATAGGAAATATTCCCGATAATTGCAGGCGGGAATCTGTGTGTGGTGTTATCTCATCAGCCGACTAGACCGCAGTGGTGTTACAAGGGATTATCCGCAAGCAGTTTGCTGGCCACCCGCCCGATAAAGGTTTCGGGGTTTTGCTCTTTTACGGCTTGCATATGGCGGCGGGCACTTTTGGGGTTTCCGGTGTTATATTCATCCATTGCCAAAATAAAAAAGGCCAGTTGGTTTTTAGGCGATATTTTTAGGATTTCCTTGGCGGTTTGGATAGACTCTTTGTATTGCCCGGCTTCATTTTGCCACAGGGCTTTGTTGGCCAGCAAATCTTCCCGTTTGGGTGCCAGAAACAGGGCCGCGTTAATATCCTCTAATGCTTTATGGTAGAGTTGAAGCCCGCGGGCAGCCTTGGCGCTTACCAGCCAAAAATCAGGCGAAGAATTGTCTTGCATCAACGCCATTGTAATATGGATAAAGGCTTCTTGGTAGTTGCTTTGGCTCAAAAAAGTGTTGGCATAGCGGGCGCGGTATTTCGGTGCGGCCTGCGGGTTTAAGGCAAAAAAACGGTCGTAGTAATAGCGTGCTTTGGAATAGAAGCCCAAGGTGTTGTAGTTGACGGCCTGCCCCGTAAGGGCCTCTAAATTGTTCGGCTCCCTCTGCAACACTTGGTTATACAAGTCCATAGAGCGATTGGTAAGTTCTGTCCTTTGGTAGAGACTGGCGGCCGCCAAAAGCAAGGGGACATTGTCCGGGTGGAATTCCAAGGCTTCCAAGTAAATATCCAATGCCTTGCTTAAATTGCCCAGTTGCTCGTAACTTTTTCCTAATAAGCGGTAGGCGCGGGCCTCGCGGCGTTTGACGTTTTTGGTTTTGTAAATATAGTCGGACAATTCCGCTACGGCCTCGGTATAATGGCCTTCGTTGTACAAATCACGCGCGTGGATATAATCTTGCCTGTCTCCGCGCGGGGCCATCCCCAAAAATCCCGTTTGGGCGGTAGAGCAACCTCCCAAGCACAGGGCGGCAAATAAAAAAGATAATAAAAATTTACGGTTTAAGTACATAAGGCAACGCAAAAAGCAGGATATTCTCCTGCATTTCCCCCATATGGCGGTTGGCTTCCTGCAAGCCTACTTCGCCCGCTTTGTGTAATTTATCAAGTTCTAAGGTTCCAACGTCCAATACGCGGTTAGTAATGACAAAGTTCGCCTTGTGGGCCGATTCCTCAATCATCGCGGCACCGCGCACATCACCCACGCGCAGTAAGTAGGCGGCAATAGACTTAGGCGTATCGGAATAAAAATCAGGTGGCGTGATTGAGGCAATAATGTAGTCCGCTCCCATAGATTTAACCGATTCTACCGGTAAATAATCTACTACGGCGCCGTCCACCAGTTCACGGTGGCGGTATTGCACCGGGGCAAAGATACCCGGCAGGTTCATACTGGCGCGCACCGCAATAGCCAAGGGGCCTGAATCAAATACCACGCGCTCTCCGGTTTTAACGTCCATTGCCGCACAGGAGAACGGAATTTGCATATCTTCAAACCGCATATCACCTACTTGTTCGTGAAAGAAATTAACCAGGTTGGAAGAAGTGGGCAGCCGTTTGGCGAATAATAAGCGAAATAGGCCGATTACGTTGAAGTCGGACGTTATTTTGTCCATTGTCATATGCTCGCCGATAGTCCACAGTTTTTCGGTCGGGAGTCCTGCCGCATAGAGAGACCCCACCACCGAACCCATAGACGTACCCGAAATCATATCCACCGGCACTTGGGCATTATTGAGGGCTTCCAATACGCCGACGTGGGCAAAACCGCGCACGCCCCCCGCCGATAAAGCCACCCCTATTTTGGGGCGTTCATTTTTTGGCAGGGCGGTAAATTTATCCCATAAAAAATGGCGCAAAATAACATCATCTGTTTCGCGCTCTATGGCAAATGCCGTCCCCGCGGACAGCAGACACAAAAGTACTGCGGCGGCCTGCTTGAACCGGCGCATCATTGTAAATCCTGGCCGATAGCCCACTCCAACTCGGCTTTGGCGAATTGGTTTTCTTTAACCGCCTGTAAGTAGCGTTGGGCCGTTTGCAGGTAAGCCTGCAAGGCTTCCAGGGCTTCGGCGCCGTGTTGAGGCTGGCGGGGGGCTTGTTTTAACAGGGCATCCATTTCGCGGTAAGCGGATTGGCGGTCCAATACTTCCTGTTGCCAAAAGGACATTTTCTCAAAGTTTTCAGCCACCTGTACGCGGATGGTATCTTCAATCGCGGCGCGGCTTAAAGAACTTTTTTGCTGTTGGGCTTTCTTTTCGGTAACTTGTGTGGAAAAATTATAAGAAATCGGCAAGCGGACAGCCAACGAAATTTGTCTGTTTTGGTCCTCCAAGGTGTTGGCCCCTAATTTTTCGTACGAAGCGTTTAAAATGACGTCCGGGTAGCGGCGGGATAAGGCCAGGTCAATGGCGATGTCGTCCGTTTCCAAAGCATAAATGGCGGCCTTTAATTCGGGACGGAATTCCATCGCCCATAAAGTGAGGTGAGGCAAGTCCCAATCGGTTTTAACCGGGGAAAATTCTCCGCGAATCGTAACGCGGGCATTGAGTTCTTTATTCAGGCTGACGAGCATTGCCAAATTTGCCTGTTTTAAATTATTTTCGGCCTGTTTTTGTGTGCTTTGCAGTTGGGATAAGGCATTTTGCATACGCATTTTAGCCCAAAGGTTGCTATTGGCGGAAGTGTTCCATTTTTGCGCCAATTTCCAAATGCGTTGGGTCAGTTGGGCATTTTGCTGGGCATATAAAAGAGACGCAAAAGATTTTTTAATGTCCAGCACCACCGCATTTTTAACAGACTCGTAGCGGCTTTGGACTTGTTTTAAATTGGCCTGTGCAAAGCGCAGGGTGCTGCGGATGCGTCCGCCAGAATAAAGATATTGGGTAGCGGTAATACCCACCCCATAGAATTGGTCTTTGTCGCCATAGTAGCCGTTGCCCGGCAGAAAGCGGTTAGCCACGGCATCGGGCAGGACCATAGGATAATCCAAGTCGTACCAGGTGGCGGTGCCTTGCAGTGAAAATTGCGGCAAATAGCGGAACTTGGCTTCGGTTACTTTTTGTTCTGCGATGATAATTTCTTGTTTGGCCGCCAGAAACTTGGAATTGTTTTCCAAGCCCAGGCGGATAGCGTTTTCCAACGTCAGGTTATCATTAACCAAACTGGAAAAGGTTAGTCCGTATTCCTTTTGTGCAAAAGCGGCCTGCGCCAAAAGGCAAAGGGCCGCCATCATTAAGATTTTTTTCATACTACCCCCGGGTTACTGCTGTTTGTTTTTATTAATTTCCGCTTCTACGCGGTCCATCATTTTGTTAAATTCGTCTTGTAATTCGGTGAATTGGTCGCCTTGCCGCAAGCGTACCCGCTGGGAAAAATCCCCTTTGGCAATATCCTTACAAGTTTGCTCAATGCGGTAAACCGGCCCGGCCATTTTGTGTGATAAAATAGCGGAAATGATGATAACAAGTAATAAATAAATGGCAATTTTATAGGCAAAACCCGCCGCTAAGGGCAGAAATTGGTCATACAGCGGTTGCATTAAAACCGGGTAGTTATCAAACAGTTCGTCCAACGTGGCCGTCAGTTCAAACGTCATAATCGCAAGGCCGCACAGCACGCTTAAAATAATAAGCATCATGTAGCGGATTTGCAGATTTTTTTTGATAAAAATCGTGCGGCGTTTAAACTGCGGCGGTTGTGGAGCGGTGTTCATAAAATCCCCTAAAAGGTGGTTACATAGCGCAGTTGTAAAATGCGTTCGCTTTCATCCCCGCGGCCTACGCGGCGTACAGCGCCGTCCAAGGCCAAGGAGGGGTGCAGGTAAAAGCGTGCGCCCAGGTTTAAGCGGGAATCGCGGATATTGCGCAGATTGTCCCACTCGGCCATTAAACCGATTTTGTCGCCCAGTTTATAGAACGTGCCCATAAACCAATAGAGTTCATCCCACTCAAAATCGGAGAAGTTAAGCCCGGCGGTGGCGTTTAAACCGGGAATAATAATTTCGCGCGTAAGAGTTAAATAGCCGCCTTTGCGGTCATCTAAAAATTTTTTCGTTTTCGCATACTTGCGGTGTTCGTCATAACCGTAACCATAGCGGCGGCCGTCGTAGCCGATAGCAATAGCGGGTAAATATAAATTTCCGTCGTAAATCTTCCATTTTACTTGAAAGTCCGGGTCCAGCACGCGCACGGAAGAGGACGAACCTAACAGTTCGTGCGCGGCAATGCTAAGCCCAATGTTAATGCGGGGATAGACCCCAAAATCAATGGTTTCCATTACCGTTCCGTGGTCGTAAGCGCGCGTTAAAAAAGAGGCCTGGTAACGGTCAAACACTTCGGCGGTGGGAACATCTAAAATCAAGGTTTCCAAGGAAATAGGGTCCCCTTGGGCGGCCCGGGCAAAGAGCGGGGCAAATAAGCAAACGGCAAGTATGGCTAATTGTTTTAATTTCATAGTTATCCTCTAAAATAAGAAAGTGCGGACGTCTTTAATTTCAGGCTGCGTGATAAAACGTACATTGTGTAAGTACGCTCCTTCGCGTGCGGGCATAAAGTCGTTCTTGTCGCGCGGAAATTCCAAATCAATAATCCCTTTATCCATGCGGGCCGTACTGCTGACGACCGCCTTATGCCAACGGTCTGTTTTTTCCTGGTTGTATGGGTCAGACGGGTTCCAATAATTGCGCAACACAACGGTTCCCTTGGTAATGGCTCCGCCTTCCAACGGTTCGGTTTTTAAAATTACATCTTTGGTAAATAGCACTTTCCCTTTGCAGGGACCGTTTACAAAGGTAATTTTATAATGCGGATCGTTTTCCGTAGGGCGTTTGTTAAGCGTAGCGAGCGAGTAGAGCGCGTAGGGCTTCATAATGTTTTGGCAAGCCGCAAAAACGTGCGTATTGAGCAATCGTTCATAATCCTGTTTGTCGTCGGTGCGATTATAAGGGGATTCTTTTTTATGGCGGCATCCGGCCACGGCAAAGGCTACACAGCAAATGAGCAAAAGACTTACTAATTTTTTCATAAATCGGGCTCCTGATAAATAAGTTCTCCCGCGTACGGGCGCGCGTGAAACCAATATAAGAAATTATACCCGTTTTTTAGGGGAAAATAAACCACAATTCACCAAATAGGGGAAAATAAAAAGCCCCCCGTAAAAAGAGGGGCTTTTTGAGATTATTTGCGGCCGGACCGCGTTTGTCTTGCCTGGGCGGCACTTTTTTGGTTAAAATCCTTTTTTTGTTTTTCTGCGGCTTCGCGCATTTCCTGCGCGGCCGCGCTGACGGCAGGTTCCAAAATTCCCTGCGAGGTTTCTTTGTTCATTTGTTGGAGGATACCCTTGCCGAATTTGACGGCACGGATGAAATCCCCGGTCAGTTCGGAAGAAGACTCTGCTAAGGTGCCCTTTTCCAAAATGTCGCCGTTCGCATTGTAGCCGAAATAGGGCGGCATATCGGAGGCGCCCAATGCTTGGCTGACGGCTTGCCCATCAGCGGCGGACGTAATGTACATTACGTTAAGGTCCGTTGGCGGCAAACCCTTATTGACGGCTTCTTTGGATACCTGGCGGTTCTTTTCTTGCACTTTGACGAGGTCTTTATCCGAATACACGATGTAAGGCGGCGCGGCGCGCTGCACTTGTTCTTGTAGGGCTTGAATTTCGCGTGGGTCCGCGTTGTCTCCCATTTCCTGTATTTTCTCTTGGATAAACTGCTGTTTAATTTGGTTGTATTTACCCAGCGGGTCGCCCTTAAACGTCAGGTTGGCGGCTTGGACGATATTCGTTAAATCCTGTGTGTTTTGCACGCTGTTGGCTACCCAAAAGCAGTTGCCCTCGCCGCATTGGTTATGCTGCACCATAAAGGCATAAATCTCCTTGGTTTGCTCCTGCAAGGTTTGGTCCTGCTGGTCCTCGGTTGGGGTGGCCGGATAAGAATCATCATTGGCATTTACTTGGCCCGCCACAAAGGTAACTGGCAGGGGCGGCATAGCGAAGCCTGTTTCTTGGTAGAAATTTTGGGCGTTTTGCGCGCGGGCATCTGCTACTTGCCGGGCCGTTTTTTGCGGACTGGGGTCCGGATCGCAAGCGGTTTGCACGGCGGCCGGAGAAGGTCCATTTTCATTACAAGAACCTTGTTCTAAGTTATCCAAAATATTGGCCACTTGGTCCACGGGCTGTTTTCCCTCGGCATCAGCCGCAATTAAGCCGTTTATTTGGGCAATAATTTGGTCTTTGTGTTTGGCGTAAAAATCCCTAATAAATTGGGCCTTTTGTTCCTTTTCGTCCGCAGTTTTGGGGGTTGGGTAAAGGGCATCAGCGGTATCGTCTGCCATTTTCGCCAAGGCTTCGTCCGGCATTAAGAACGAAATGGCGCGCACCATATCGTCTTGTGTCGGTTGGGGTGCGGAACTATTGGCAGCGGCGCTGGAAGAGGGGCCTTCAAAATCTGTCATTTGTGCGCGGGCAAAGCCGGGTGCATATTTCCCGCCGTTCCCGCGGGCAATACCATCGGAAGAAGCCAACAGAGCGGCTTCGGCATCGTCCTGCCAGATATCAGGGTTGCTCGCGGTTTGTTTGGTATCATTAAAGCCAAAGAATTTGGTAATAGGTTTAAACAGCCGCGCCAATTTGGAATCGGGCAGTTGATCTTCTTTACGTGTGGACTTGGCAGCGGGGGTAAAGCGTGCGGCGCGTTCTTGCTTTACATAGCGGTCGTACGCGTTTTCCTGCGAGTTAATCTCGTGCATACCCGGCTCCATACCTTCGGGGGCGGTTTGGCGGATAAGCACCCAATCGCCGTCTTCGGTTTGCATAGAGGCATCCCCGTAGTTGTAGCGGCCGGAAGTAGCCACACCGCCATCCTTTTCTTGATTGGCGGGCGTTTTATTAAGGGCGGCGCGTGCATCGGCTAACTGTTCAGGTTGGGCAGTTTCCCCGTCCTTTTGTGCGGTCTGGGCCTTTGAGTCTGCATTATTCCGGCGGAGTAAACGCGCCATACGCTGTACAAGTGCGGTTAATGGGTTAGATGTAAAAATTTGCGGCGTGGCTTTTTGCGCAGAGGCAGAAGCCTGGGCATTTGCCGGGGCGGGGGAGGTGGTTTCTAAAAAGGGTAATAATAAAAATACAATGACCGCCGCACAGGTAAAAACTAACACAATTTTGCCAATGGTTTTCTTCATAACTGGCTCCATAAATAATAATATCCCGGTTTGGGCCGCGCGTAACGCGCCTTTGCCGCTTCTTACCAATAGTTTACCCGTTTGACGGGATTTTTTCAAGGGCTATTTTGCGTGGAGAAGGCGCATTAAAATAGACCATGACTTTTTGAGGTGTGCCCAAACGGGGTTATCCGTTTGGGTTGGTTTGGCGGTCTGGGCATTTTCCTCCTCGGTGGAGGGGGGGAGTTGCAGCCCGGCGGCTTTAACCAGTTGGATAAGGTAGTTAGAGGGGACGGAAAAATTGAGGTTTTGGTTTCCTTCTCCCTTGTAACTGCCGAAAACGACAGAAATGACGTTGCCGTTGTGGTCAAAAACAGGGCTGCCGCTGGAACTGGGGGAAATGGGGGCGCTGATTTGGTGCCAAAGAACCCCGTCGGCTTTTTTGCGTATTTGGCTGATAAGACCGGAGGAAATAGTATTTTGCAGGCGGCGCGGATTGCCGATAACCGTAATGGTTTGGCCGGGGAGAACTGTATCGGACGGAACAACGGTAACGTGCGGTAAATTTTTGGCGTGTATTTGCAGCAGGGCCAAATCCACATTACCTGCCTGGGCGACGGGAACAGCCTCGCCCGAAACGGCACCTGTATTAAAGGTCAAATTGATATAAAGGGCATCTTTGGTAACGTGGCGCGTGGTGGCCACCAAGCCGTCCGGCGTGAGAACAAACCCTGTACCCGTAAAGGTAGAACCGTCCGCCTTGATGACATTTACGGCCACAATCGCCGGGGCGTTTTGCTCAGCGATTCGGACGTGGTCGTTTTGTGCCCGGGCGGGCACCCCGAAGATAAACAGAAAAAATAGAGCCAGCAGGGCATTCCTCATATTTTTATTATAGCAAGAAAATGGTGGGAAAGTTGAAAAGCAAACGGATAAATAGTACACTAATAGGGACATCTGTTAAGGAGTTTATAGTATGGAAGAAGCATTTTATGTAAGCCGCAAAAAATATGAGGCTTTGGTTAATGAACTGAAAGATTTGAAGACTTTAAAGGCTGAACTTTCCAATGAAATTGGTGAAGCCGCCGCGCAGGGGGACTTAAAGGAAAACGCCGAATACCACGCCGCCAAGGAAAAGCAGGCCGAAACGCTGATTCGCATCCAAGAGTTGGAAATGCGTTTGCGCAACGCCCAAATTACGGACGATTTGACCGTGGATAAAAGCGAAGCCCGTATTGGAGCAACGGTAACGATCCGCGATGAAGCGGCCGATATTGAATTTACCTATACTTTGGTGGGCTCTATGGAGTCTAACCCGGAAAAGGGCCTTTTGTCCGTTAAGTCGCCCTTGGCTAATGGAGTGCTGGGCAAAAAAGAAGGGGAAACCTTTGAAGCCATTTTGCCACGCGGTCCGAAAAAATACAAATTGGTAAAACTGGAATATAAATAATATTGTAGTTATCTAGTGGATAATCAAGCCGCCCGTTTTTGTAACGGGCGGCTTTTTTACTCGGAAAAAACTCCACAGGTTAATCTGCGGAGTTTTTTGTTAGCGGGCAAAAAGAACCCCCGGTTTGGGGCCGGGGGAGGAGAATTATAAACCGTTTACCATTTCATCCATTGCCGATTTGAAAGGACTGGTCCCCTTAATCAGCCAATGCATTAAGGCATCATACAAGTTGGCTTCTTCATCAGATACGCCGGGATTACCCGGGCGGGCCTGCGGAAAGCGGTGGTTCTTGTTAATAAAAGTTCTTAATTGATTTAATGTTTCGGGTTCGGACGGATAGACCGGAGCGTATTGGGCAAGCAACACCTTGATTTGTGCCGATATTTTTTCAACCGGTTCAAAGTGGTTCGCGTGGCCATCCTGCATTAAGATTTCGGTGCGGCTGTGGAGCATCAGTTCGTTGGTGTCCGTAGAGTTCCATTTAGGCAAGCGTCCGTTGGCTTTTACAAATTCTTGTAATTCGGCCAAGGTGCGGGCATAAACCGTTACGGTTTCTATGGTGCTTTCAGCCGATTTGGCCGCTTGTACGCCGCGGGCATACTGCGTGTAAGCCTCGGCCAATGCGGAACGGAATATCATTTTTTCCGCCCCAGACATAGAAGCCGGTTTGGGCATATTGATAAAGTGTTGGATAACGCCCTTGGTTTCGTTGGTTACCAGCGTGCTTTGCATCATATAGCGCAGTTTCCGGTTTACTTTGTGGGGGTGCATAAGCAAGTAGTTAAAAGCAGTATCTATAAAGGCTTCTTTACCGTCCAAATGAAGCAAATCCGTCATACCTGCGGTTGTTTTTAAAACCGGGGAGTGGGTCAATGTATAGTAATTGACCAAATTTTCTATCAGGGACTGTACGTCGCGCGATAATAAACTGCTGCGCAAGGAAGAACGGAGACTCTTGTTGATAACGGTCTGGTCAATAAGTTCTAATCCCTTTTTCTGGCCAGCTTCACTGGAAATATAATAGAGCGGGTCTTTCATCAAGGTATTAAGCAAGGCATAGGCCTGTCTGGTTTCTTGGGTGGTTTTGTAGACTTGATTCAAAACGACCTTTTCATTCGTGGGAATGCGCGCACGGCTGACAGCGGAAAGCGTTACACTGGGTGTCGTGTTGAAAGCGGGCACATAAATTTGAGGCAATTTTGGCCCTTTAAAACGCGGGGAAACTTTTATCCCGGCTTTGGAGGCGTTTTTAGCGACTCCGGAAGCCACTTTTTCGGCAACTTTTACGCCGGTGGCAATTTCTTTGCCTGCGTTTTGGGCAAAGGACATAGTCGTCCCGAGGGAGACTATCATTAAAGCATACATTAGGTTTTTCATACTTATAGTGTAAGAAATATCAAGATACACCGAAAGAGTCTTTGGACCTAATGAGCCCTGGGCCTTTGGACCTAGATCTGTTGGAGAAAAAAGAACCCGGCCTGCGGGGTCGGGTTCTTGGGCAAGTAAAACTGCTTTATCTGTATTTCTTTAATACGGCTTCTTTGGCGGACGAGGAATAAACGTTATAGTCTATTTGCTGGAAGATAGAGTCCTTTTGTTCCAGGTCATAGACATATCCCTCGTCAATACGGTTGCCTTGGATTTGCTCGTAGAGTTCGTTAAAGCGCTTGATGTGGTCTTTGGTGCGCTTGGTGGAATACTCTTTTGCTGTACCTGTGGTCATTAAAAATGCCCAGTCGGATGATTGCATTAATAACAGTTCGCGGGCCAGTTGGTTGAGCGCTCTGCGCAATAAACCTCCGGCGTTGGGGAACTTGTTAGCCAAGTCTATCATCCGTTCAGCGGCTTTAATCAGGTGGCGGTAAATCCAATCGTTGCCGCTGTTAAGCCACACGTCGTGGTAGCCTTTGTCTCCCCAAGAGGACATAGACGGCTGTACCACTTGATTTTCCGGGTACATAGCCAAGTATTCGCTCGGGGTAACCAGTTTGATGTCCTTTTGGTCATAGTAAATCTTCTTGAACAGATACTCCAAGAAATCAATACCTTCATACCACCAATGTCCGTAAAGTTCCGCATCATACATAGAAACCACCAACGGTTTGCGGTCAATAATCGTGCTTAAATATTCAATCTGTTTTTGGCGGTTGAACATAAAGTTTCCGGCGTGCTGGGCGGCTACTTCGCGCGCTTCCTGCGGGTTGTAGGCTTGTTTTTGGTTCAAGGCTACTTTGCCGGTAATTTTATGGTATTTCATCCCGATATTGCGCCGAACTCCGTCGGAGTGGAGGTACGGTTTGATGTAGTCGTAATCCAAATCGTAACCGAGGTCGCGGTAGAATTCGCGGTAGCGCGGGTCGCCGGGATAGCCGGATTCGGCACTCCAAACCTGTTGGGCCGATTCCATATCGCGGGCAAAGGCGGCTACACCCGTCTGCGGGCAATACACAGGGGCATAAATGCCATACTTGGGGCGCGGAGTGCCGTGCAAGACGCCGTGTGATTCCGTAAAGAAAAAGCGGATTCCTTCGTCGCGCAAAAATTTATCATCGCCCGGATTGTAAGCGCACTCTGCCAGCCAAATTCCGCGTGGGGAACGGCCAAAGCGGCTTCTGTAATCGTTAGCGGCAATCTTAATTTGGGCATTTACACTTTCTTTATGTACCATTAGAGGCAAGTAACCGTGCGTGGCGCAGCAGGTAATGATTTCCAATTTGCCCATATCTTGGAATTTTTTGAAACCTTGTAAGACGTGTCCGTGATAGCGGTTTTCAAACAAGTCCTGATAGCGGCGGAATTTGTTGTAATACATACGCGCCACGCCCTCAAATTCAGTACCTTGGGTGCGATTAATTTCTTTTTGGGAAAGTTCTACGCGCTGGTTTAAATAATGGCGGAACCGGCTAATTAAAAGCGGGTCCTCCATCATATTACACAAGGGCGGCGTGAGCGACATTGTCAGGCGGAAATCGGTGCCTTCTTCGGTCAGATTTTCAAATACGTTAAGCAAGGGGATATATGTTTCCACCATTGCTTCGTAGAACCAATCTTCCTCCAAAAAGTCCGGATATTCCGGGTGTTTGATAAACGGCAGGTGCGCGTGCAGCACCAGCGCCAAATAGCCTTTTTCTTCTCCCATATTATTTTCCTTGTTCGCGCAGGGCTTTTATGTTGATTTGGCGCGTCTTATCGCCTTTGGCGTTGCGCGCTTTAATGGGCAAATCTACCACGCTTCCCGCCGGCAGGTGCTGGCGGATGGAGAATTTGCCTTCTTTGAGTTCGATATCCTTCCCATTGATAGACACAATGGCATTTTTAGAGGCAGAACCGTAAATGATAATTTCGCAATCGGCATTAAGCCAAATATCTTCGTCCTCCGGTTGCACTTTATCCAAATGCAAGGCAAAGGAAGACCAGGACGATTTGGCGGCACCGGACGGCGTCAGTTCCGTGAGTTTCCAACGCTGGCCAATGACGTGCATCAGTTCGCTGGCTCCCAGACCAATGTAATCTGCGCCGGAAAGTTTTAAAAGTTTTTGGAAATCACCTTCCACCACCATCCACTTGTCGTCAATGATATCGGATACTTTTCCGGGCGGAACGGGCGTGGCGTTACTGCGGGAAACTAAAATAAATTTGCCGTCCGCTGTAACGTAGCCTAAATCGGCCAGATAAGTACGGCCCGATTGCGGGGCATTGATGTACCAACTGCGCGCCTCAAAAATGACGGGCATATCATAATATTGTACGGAGTTGTTTCCGTCAAAAAATTCCACCCCGGTAATATCGTGTAAGCGGATAATGGTGCGGGCGGATTTTAAGGTTTCCTCTCCGTATTGGCTTTTGAGATAGTCAAAAGTGTTTTGGGTTATTTCCCAAAACAGGAACATCCAAGCCGGGTCTTTGGGAAGTAAAAAACTTTCCGTTTTGCCGTAGCCGGACGGAATATCCGCTTCGGCGTGTATGTCTTTGGCCAAAGGTTTGACCAAGGCAGACGAAGATAAATTCTGCGTCATAATAAATACCTCACCCTGATTATTTGTAGAGATTTTCTCCCCCATTTTATTGTAGCATTTATCAATAGAAAAAGGGGCATTTCTTGGGTGCGAAAAAAAATTTTTGATACAATAGCAAAAAAGGAGTTTTTATGAATAAAAAAGGAATGGGGTTAATCGGGTTGTTATTGGCGGTGGTGATTGTAGCCGTTTTGACGGTGGCCCTGCTCAAACAGTATGCCCGCCAAACACAACAGGTCTTAAAGGGACCGGCTTTGCAAACGGTTGGGCCTGCTCCAAAAACAAAAGGCCACGGACACGCGGCCCCCAAATGTAACGGGCGGTTGGTGGGGAATATTTGCGTGCCGACAGAGGTGCGCAGTTCCAGCTTGGATGCTTTTGATAAAATGTCCCAATAAAAAACCGCCCCTTTTGTAAGGGGCGGTTTTCACATAAAACCTCATTTGGTTTCGGCTTCTACTTTCTTTTGGATTAAAATCAAACTGACGAAAATCAGACACAACCCGCCGATTTCCGCTCCGGAGGGCATACGGCCAAAGGCAATCATATCACTGGCCATCGCCACGACGGGGGTGAAATACGTTACTGAAGCCATACGGGTAGCCCCCCAGCGTTTAATCAAGGCCACCATTAACAGGAAGGCAACCGCCGAAGAAAACACACCCGCGCTGATGATGGATAAAACCACTTTGGGGGTAAAGGCCGCAACTGGCGGCACCGGCTCGGCGCAGAACGCAAGAATTAGCAATACAATGGCTGCAAAAAGGTATTGGTGGAAGGTGTTGGCTTCCATCGTCATAGCGTTGCTGTCCACCATAATTTTTTTAGTGAGAACATTTCCCAAACTGTAAGACCACGCCATAATCAAAAAGGCGGCACAGCCGTAGAGGGCTAATGGAGAGGCATCTAACTGGGCGGCGGCAATCATCGGGCGCATAATAACGAGTAACCCCAACATACCAATCGTTACACCGATGGCTCTGCGCCAAGTAAAGCGGTCCTCACCTTTTAACAGCAGTGCGCCTGCGATAAAAGACCATATCGGCACGGTACCGTTAAAAATACCGCCAATCGTAGGGGCAACAAAGCGTTGGCCCCAAGAAATTGCCGCAAATGGCAATAAAATGAGCAAAAGACCAATAGTCCACGGACGCCACAGTTGTTTAACCGGGCATTTTAAATTTTTGCGCTGGATGCCGTACAGCACGATAAAAAACAACAGCCCCGCCAATACCCGGAAAAAAGTTCCCCAGTAAGGCGGTAATACTTCCACAAAGTTTTTGGTTGCTAAAAATGCAGTGCCCCAACACAGGGCCAAACACAAGGCTAAAACATAACTCATACAAAACTCCTCCTTTTTTATATTATAGTAAATTCCGGCGGTTCGTCCGTCTTTCTGCCGGAATTCGTATAATATATGTATAGAGGAAAGCAAAATGAAAAAAATAGGGATAATCGTTTTATTTGTTCTTTTGGCGGCGGGGACTGTTTGTTTCCTGCCTAAACCTGCGGGCCCAAAAACCGGTGGGAAATTAACGGTAGTAACATCCGGTTATGTAGCCTATACGCTTACGCGGCAACTGGCGGGAGAATTAGCCGATATTGTTATGCTGTTGCCACCCAATGCCGAGCCCCACTCCTTTGAGCCGACCCCGGGAGTGTTGGTAGCGGTGCGGCAGGCAGATTTGTTTATTTATATTTCGGACACTTTTGAACCGTGGGCCAAAGATATTGCCGCCGGAGCAGGCAAAAATACCCAAGTGGTAAAGGCCGCCGGGGCCGTGCCTGCAAGTGCGGACCCGCATGTTTGGATGGATTTTGATAATGTGCGTTTAATGGCGAAAACGGTAGAAGAAGCCTTGGTTGTGCAGTTGCCCGAGCAGGCGCAAACCTTGGCGCAGAATTTAGCCGAGTTTAACGAGCAATTAACCGCTTTGGACGACTCTTATAAAAAAGGGTTGGCCTCTTGCCAAGGGCGCGAAGTGGTGCATATTGGTCATTTAGCCTTTGGGCGGCTTGCCCAAAAATATGGGTTTACTTTAACGGCTTTGGCGGGGACGTCGCACGACGGGGAGCACTCGGTGCGCCGCTTGGCAGGGGTGGTGGATTTGATTAAACATCACCATATTCAAACCATTTTTACCGAAGAAACCCTTTCCCCTCGCTTGGCGCAAACCGTGGCTGCCGAAACGGGCGCGCAGATTTTACCGCTCTATACGGTAGAAAGCATATCCAAACAGGATTTTGATAACCATATTACTTATATTGATTTAATGAAGCGTAATTTGGACAACTTGCAAAGGGGGCTTAAATGCCAAGCGTGATAGAAGCCAAAAATTTGCGCTTTGCTTATGTGCGCGTGCCTGTGTTGGACAAAGTGTCCTTTTCCATTAACGCAGGCGATTATGTAGGGCTGATTGGCCCGAACGGCGGCGGCAAAACCACGTTACTAAAACTTTTGTTGGGTCTTGAAAAAGGCGCGGGCGAAATTAAACTTTTTGGTACGCCGATTCATACTTTTAAAGATTGGCATAAAATCGGCTATTTGGCGCAGAAAAGCCCTGTAGCCCAGAGCCATTTTCCTATTTCGGCCGAAGAAGTAGTATTAATGGGGTTGGCGCATCACCGCGGGAGCGGGGTGTCCGCAGGAGAATTAAAGGAAGTTCATAATGCTATGCAAAAAACGCATACGCGCGAATATGCCGGACGCATCTTCGGCGATTTATCTATCGGCCAGCAACAGCGCGTTTTACTGGCGCGTGCATTGGTAAGCAAACCGGAACTGCTGATTTTAGACGAGCCTTCCACCGCGTTAGACCCTTCTTCGCGGGAACAGTTTTTTGCTTTATTGGGCGAACTAAACGGTAAGCACGGCGTAACTATTTTGCTTATTACGCACGATACAGGCGAGGTGGGAAAATACATTTCCAAATTTATGTATGTGGATAAGACCTTGGTGTTTTACGGCACCAAAGAAGAATTTTGCCGTTCCCGCGTGGTCGCCGAAAAAATTGGTCCCTTTGCCCAGCATACCATAGACCACTTGCATAATCACGGACATTGTCCGTTGGGCTGCGCTTGCGGGGAGGAGAAAAAATGATGAGCGGATTTTTGGCTTATGGCTTTGTGCAGCGCGGGCTGCTGGCGGGTAGTTTAGTGGCGGCGGCTTGCGCGCTTATCGGGGTGTTTTTGGTGCTAAAACGCTTGTCCTTAATAGGTGACGGGATGAGCCACGTTTGTTTGACGGGGGTTGCGGTAGCCTTGCTGACCTCGTCTAATCCTGTATATATGTCGGTTCCGGTGGTGGTTTTGTCCTCTTTGGGTATTATGAAGATTACCCAAAAATTTAAAATTTACGGTGATGCCGCTATCGGCATAGTCAGTGCGGCGGGGTTGTCCGTAGGGCTTTTGATTACTGCCTTTGCGGGCGGATTTAATACGGACCTGTTAGGCTATTTATTTGGCAGTATTTTGACTGTGTCGTGGGACGAGGTTCTGCTTTGCGGAATTTTACTGGCGGCGGTGCTGGGCGGCCTGAGGTTTTTTTACCGCGATTTGACCTCTGCCTGTTTTGACGAACCGTTTGCCCGCACGCGCGGCGTGCCTGTGCGGATTGTCAATACTGCTTTGGTAGCTGTTACGTCGGTGGCGGTGGTGTTGGCCTTTAAAGTGGTGGGTATTTTTCTCATTTCGGCTATGCTTATTATTCCGCCGGTGTCGGCTTTGTTAGTATCCCATACTTTTAAACAGGTATTGGTTTGCGCGGCCTGTTTTGGGGTGGCAAGTGTATGGCTGGGGGTGTATTTATCATTTTTATTTAATATACCTTCGGGTGCTACGATTATTTTAGTAAACTTACTTATTTTGGCGGGATGTTATATATATGCCAAGGCGGGGGGAAGTGATGCCCGCTAAAAAAGCAGAGGTATTGCCCCTGTTGGCACTTCTTAAAAAGTTGTACCCCGAGCATATTATTCCGCTACATCATCAAAATGCGTGGCAGTTGCTGTGTGCTGTTATTTTGTCGGCCCAATGCACGGATGCGCGCGTGAACCAAATTACGCCGCATTTGTTTAAAAAATATCCTACCGTGCAGGATTTGGCAGCCGCGGACTTAAAAGAGGTGGAAAAAATAATTCACTCTGCTGGTTTTTACCATAGCAAGGCATTGTCTTTAATTGAAAGTTCTAAGCGTATTTGCGAAGTATTCGGCGGCGAAGTACCGCAAAATATGGACGATTTGCTTTCCTTGCGCGGTGTGGCGCGCAAAACGGCCAACGTGATGCTGGGAGATTACTTTAAAAAGCCTGCGGGTATTGTCGTGGATACGCACGTCAAGCGTTTGGCTTTTCGCCTGGGCCTTACCAAGCAGACGGACCCGGTTAAGGTGGAGAAAGATTTAACCAAAATTATTCCGTATGAGTATTGGGGGTGGATAGCCATTGCGCTTATTTTGCACGGGAGGCAAGTGTGTAATGCGCGCAAACCGCTATGTTCCCAATGTTCTTTGGAGCATTTGTGTCCCCAAAAAGGAGTAAAAATTTCCGTATGACATTTAGAGAGTGGAATAACCGTAAAAATAATTGGCTGCGTGCGCAAAAGGGCGAGTGGGCGGCGAAACTGTTGGGTCGTGCTCCTATGTCTGACGCATATAACCCGCAAAAGGTGCAGAAAATTTTGCTCTTGCGCAACGATAATAAATTGGGTGATGCGTTGGTGTCGTCCGTTTTGTTGCGCGGGCTGAAAGCGTTGTTCTCAACTGCTGATATAGATGTAGTGGCGGGTAAAAGCAATGCGACTATTTTGCAGAATAATCCGGCGGTATCTACCCTTTATTTTGCGACGGAAGGATTAGCCTCGCTAATATCGTGCGGACTAAAATTGCGGGGCAAACAATACGATTTGTATTTGGATTTGGACGAAAAACCGACGCTCGCGTCACTTGCCTTTTTAAAAGTTTTACAACCGCGTTGGTCATTTGGATTTAACCGCCAACAATATCCGCTTTATAATCTGACTACAACAATGGATTTATCTGTGTGTCATATTACGGCACGATATGAAGCGTGCTTGCGTTTTTTAGGCTATCAAGGAAAGCTTGATACATCTTACGAAATAAAATTGTCGGAATCAGCGAAAGTCGCGGCAGGACAGTTTTTATCTACCTTGCAGTGGGGGGGGGG
>OJML01000062.1_pt1 | contig 64095 bp, 95 predicted proteins | sample 1597221 | NCBI WGS metagenome assembly OJML01 (sample SAMEA2452123, study PRJEB22498) | human gut metagenome | biome: human feces; feature: human gut; material: feces | place: Australia | collected 2012 | reverse complement strand
CACCAGTGATGCTCTATACCGAGCGCGACGGCAACGGCACGGTCTACTACCGAAAATCCGACGGGCTGGTCTGCATCGTGGTCAACTTCGTGTCAATCGGGGCGAAGACGGAAAAGGTGTTCGGCACACTGCCCGAGGAGCTACGCCCTGAACATGACGTAATCGGCTACGGATGGTCGCGCGGCACAAGCAACTCAATCGGCCAGGTCGCAGTCAATGTCGACGGCACGGTCGCCGGATGGTGCAGCATCGCGTCAACGAGATATTTCTGCGGCTCAATCTGCTATCCGTTGCCCTAGACGGGGTAGCTGAAACAGACGGAGTAGTAGCTGCACGGGGAGCTCGAAGTGTTGCGCACAGAGAGCTTCTTCGTATTCCTGTCGACGCGCACGCCGACGGAGTCGGTGAAGCTCATTCCCTGCTTCGGATAGCAGACGGCTGACGCGCCGTGTGCTGACGGCAGAGCCTCGTCCGGCAGCATGGCGATGTCCGTTTCCGCGCGCGCCGCCGCTTTGACGTTCCAGTTTCCGCCGCAGTCGATGCTCAGGTAGCAGACACCGTTGCAGATTCGGTAGGCCAGATGGTTGTCATCGATTCTGCCCTTGAGGACCTTCCATTCGCCTTGGGATACGGAATGCTATGCGCTTGGAATCTCGTAGTACCAGACATCGACCGTGACCCTCGTGCCGGTCACTGAGGCATAAGGGGCCGTGTCCCTGATGATATGCGCGCCAAGTGTGCCTGTGGACGGTGAGATGAAGTACGGGAGCGCGATGGTGTCGTTCACCGTGACGGCGTACAGGATGACGTGCTTGCCGCGTGTGAGACCGGTAAACGCGATGTTGCCGCTGCCTGACGTGGTGGCGGTAAACTGCTTGTGCTTTATCCAAGCGCCGGGACGGGATACGGAATTACAGATCAAAACTTAAGCGATAGCATTCCGTATGTTATACATTGCACACAGGTAGTAGAGTTATAAGCGTTAACAGCAGTTGGATAACAATATTTAGCGACACTACGTTTAAACAGTGGTTTGGAAGAAGCTTTAATATGGATAAAGACTGTATATATTTAATGAACGCGGACGTAGTAGCTCAAAATATAGCTATAAGCGGGACTTATTATGACAGTAACACTAGATCGATATGTGTGGGCCTTAGTCAATCAGCTAGTGGAAATTTTCGATTTAACTTTATAACTGTCCTAGGTAAATAACGTGTATTTATAGTTTTAAGACAGTAGATATGCGTAAAACAGCTGCATTTGCAGTCCATACCTCTTTATTACCTATATGTACATACATGTTATTGGCATCTATTAAAAGCGGAGGATTAAGCGCACCTCCATACGTAGCATACCCGCCGTTATCGTATTTTTGAAAATTACAGATATCGGAATATACGTGTCTGCTAGCAGCTACTTTTCCAAGATTAATACACCATCCACTCCAATTTGTTGGTTTGTAAGACGGCTGGGTTGCGTTTTGCCACGGCTCTGCAGATAAATTTGATGTGTACATATATGCATACACACCCAACATATTAGAAGATAGAAACGTAGTTGTAATAAAACCGGCCCATCCTATTACATTGTAAGTGTTACCTGTCATTGTGTTGGATACGGAATCCTGTAGATTATTTACAGCAGTAGTCAAACTGGAGATAGCGTTCTCGAGTCTGTTCAGTTCAGCAGCTGTAATGGGCGTACCCGAAGTAGCAGTATCCGTCCATGTTTTCTTTGAAAACGAAAGGCTTGCTTGCTCCGCTACTGCGTTGACTTCGGACGCCAGGCTTGCTGCTTGCGTAGCTAGCCCAGCAGCTTGCACTTGTCTGTCCGCAATAGTGCTAAGCAGCGACGTTGTGTTTTCCTGAAGGTGCGCTGTGCGCTCCTGATACTCGTCAAGCGTAATGGGCTTAACAGTGTCAAGGGTTTGGATGTTAGAGTCAGCCATGTTTAACTCCAAATAATTTTATCACTAGGTACAAATAATTTTTTTACTTAGATTGAAGAGCTGCGATAGCGTCGTCAATGTAAGGCTTAACCTTTTCGGGCACTTCTTCCTTTGTTTTTAAGCCAGCAAGGATAAGTCGAGCGTACGACTTTGCAATAATCTTTTCCATTTGCATGCTCCTAGTTTCCGGAAGTTGCCGATGTTAAAGCTTCGTACAGACTAACAATAGCCTGATCCGTGTCAAGTTGAGACGTCTCAAGTTTTGAAACGCGCTCGGGTGCGGAGTCCAAAAACTTCTGCTGCTCCTGCTGCTTCTTTTGCTGTGCAGCAGCTTCCGCCTTGGCCTGCTTTTGCGCTTCCTCGGCTTCCTTCTTTTCCTTTTCCTTTTGAGCAAGCTCCTCTGCAGTGTACGCAGTGTAGATGAGCACGTCCTCGTACTCATCCCAAGCGGGCTGATACTCAACTTGCGGAGTAACAAGTCTGTGCTCGTACATTTCGCCTGCATGTCCGTACGTGTCGTCGCTAGCGTCCACGGAGGAAACTAAAACGTCTTCATACACAGCAGGTGCAAACTGGATAGCTTCGTGATGCTGCACAAGGCGCTTGCCGGGCGCTGTGTAGCCCTTTTCCATGTCAGGGTTAGCTACTGCGTTGCCGTCCGCGTCAAGAACGGGAATTTCGTCAACAACTGATTGCATTATTTTGTCCTCCAGTAGCGAGTAATGCCTTCAAACTGATATGTGTTCGTGTCCTTAACCCACGTTCCGCCAAACAGGTTTGCAGGGCTTACGGACGACACTGACGTTTTCTGCTCGTATACTGATCCAACAGGATAAAGGACATCAAGCAGGGATGAGCTGTTTGCTTTTGAGTTTAACGCTGTGGTTACAACGGCGTTTTGTATTGCGTTTCCACTTGACGTGCTGAGTTGCGCATCCACAAGAACAGGATAACTAGTAGTTGCCATGTACAAATCTCCTTACTGTAAATTCTCAATATATACGGTTCCGCAGCATGTGTGCAATTTTGCTTCATCTGTCTTGTTAATTTGTATAACAGTTGGTATAGTGTTTTTAAGGTTACGTGCAAAAGAAGGTACGCTATGACGCTCGATGACTTTGCAACGCAGTACTACTTCCCGGTTACAAAAGCAAACGTTCGGGAAAACACGTACGTAGGATACGTAAGCTCGTACAACTTGTACGTTAAGCCCAAATTCGGCAACGTTGAAATGGAAAGCATTACCGTTTCGGATGTTGAAAGCTGGGTTAATCAAATAGAGCGTCCAGGAGCTGCAAACAAAGCGTTTATGACGCTTAGGCAGCTTCTTCGAAAAGCAGCGGATTACGACATGTACGCAGGCAAGGACCCAACAAAATGTCACATTAAGCTAAGGAAAACAGCGGGCAACGAATCGAAGATTTTAACCGCTGAGGAAGTTGCACAGCTTCTAAAAGCGTTTAAGGGTCATCCACTTGAAGCTTGCGTTATATGCTCAGTTACGCTGGGCCTTAGAAGGTGCGAGTCCTTTGGCTTAAAATGGCAGGACATTGACATGCAAACTGGAGCAGTTCACGTACGCAGAAGCAGGCAGACAGTAAACGGCGTTGAACGCGTATACGATCCTAAAACAAAGAAGTCCAACAGAGTTTGCTATCTTCCGGACTTTGCCGTTAGGCGTTTAAATAAAATTAAAAAGGAGGAGAGCAGCTGGATACTTCCTGTACCCGTTGACAAAGCAGCTGCAATGTACAAGTACCACTGCAACAAGTGCAACGTACCGTATACTCCGTTTATGAATTTACGACATACATGGGCTACGCTTCTTGCACAGAACAACGTTGACATTGTATTTATTGCAAATATGCTAGGACATACGGAAATTGACATGGCGTACAAGAGGTACATTAAGCCAACCGAGGAAAGCTACAAGCAAGTGCAAAAAGTGTACAGCAGCATTGTGTGCACGTCGAATAGCTATGTGCGCAAGCTTGCTACGCGTATAAAGGAAAAGGCTAGCGCGTTGGCTAGCCTTGTAAGCAAATTTAACTTTTCAAGCAAGTTTAGACTTGTTGGAGCGTAGGTTATGCGTCAATAACTTTCAGCCTGTCGCTCACTGCGCTAGCTATTTGACTAGCTGCGCACTTTAACGTCTTAAGCGTTACGATGTTGCTGTCGTGCTGCGTGCTTGCTACATCGTTAGCGTAGTACGTACATGCTTGCTTGTGTGCAGCAGCAAGTTCGCTTGCGCTAAACGAAGTTCCTTGATACGGATTGTTCCATTTTCCGTTTGTGCTGGGCACGTACTTGGGCTGAGGATTCGCCAAAGCCATTGCATCCGTAAACGCAAACTTGCTTCCCACGGACAGTCTTCTTAAGCTGTAGCACTCGTTAAACAAGTTGTATGCAGCAGTGCCCTTAGGAAGCGCTATTCGCGAAATGTTTATGCTTTGACATGAAATGCATCCGCTAAACATTTCGTCCGCGGACGCTATGTCCTCCGCTGTGCAGTTTGACAAGTTAACTTCCATAAGCGACTTGCAGTTCATAAACATTCTGCTTACGTTAGTGCAAGTCGACAAGCTAAAGTTGTTAAACGCAACAGTGCTAAGGGATTGCAGCGCGTAAAACATGTTGTGCGCGTCAGCTGTGCATATGTCGTCATCGGAATGCACGATTAAGCGCGTGCTGTCCTTGCTAAGTAGAGCGCGTACCGAGTTGTCCTTGTCTTTGCTTACGTCAATAGCGGAGTTAAACTTGGACGCGTCAACGTTTACATTTGCAGTGTACTCAAATGCAATTGACACCAGTGCGCTTTGCACGCTATCGCTAGCAGCTTTAATTGCTGCGTTAAATTCAACGCCAGGAAGCAAGTACGCGCTCATATGCTATCTCCGACCCACTATCTTTAAAAGCGCAACTCGATTGTCCGCAGTAATGTCGCTTTCCGTCATAGTAACTACTCCGTTTGCAACTGTTTCGGAGATATGAGTTTTTGCAGTTATTCTAAACGTGCCATCGGACAAAACTATTCCCGTAGCGTACACAGTTTCTCGGATAATTGACGTGCCTCCTACTGTTTGGGTAGTGTCAGTGTCCAAGCTTGCGCAAGCTTTGTTGCACCAGTTGTACGTGTACAGCCCGTCATCTCCATACGGAAGTCCGTGAAGTCGGGCGGAAAACTGCGTGCCCGTGCCTCTGTCGTAAAACACAAATTCAAGGCTCTCGTACACGCAAGCGTTTACGTTTACCTTTCCTTCAAGGCTTCCCGACGTTACGCTGTAGTCAATGTTTACGGAAACGCCGGTGCTTGTAGTGTTTGCTTTGGGTATTAAGCTGTATAAAACGTCATCCTTGGGCTGCAAAGCGTGACGAGTTGAATTCATGTCATAGTAGAAGCCGCTTACGTCCTTAGTGGAAATAAGCTGACCGCTTACAACAGGAACTTTGCTAAGCTTGCTATGATTTACTGCATAGAGCTTGCATTTCATAAAGCTGCTCCTTAACTATACGCAACGTTACTTGGACATGTTGTCAAGTACTTTTTGAGCCTTAACAGCGTTCTTAGTCCAGTTGTTGTTCTTCCAGTAGTTCCAAATCATGGAAGCTGCCATAAGCACAACAAGGATGATTTGGTAAGCTGCGTCGAGATTGAACTCAAATCCAATCATCGAAAACACAGTAGTTGCAACCATAAACAGAGCGCGAAGAGTTGCAAGCACGCGGTTGCGCGTAAGCTCAACGTCGCCGATCTCAATATCGAAATCGGGAATCATGTCCTCCGTTACGGAAGAGGGTGTTTCCTGTACGTTAGTTTCAGTGTTTTCGGACATGTTAAAATTCCTTTCTATGCTGTATGTCTATAGGAGTCTTAGCGTCAAGTACGGACGGGTAGCTTCCCTGGTGTCTGTACAGCGTCTTAACTTTTTCTATAATTTCGTCTGCATAGCTGTTTCCATGCATTAAATGATAGGATTCCGCAAGCTCGCAAAGACATTTAAATGACGTGTCGCTTATGTATCCTTGTTGCAGCGCTGTGTTGCACATGTCGATAATAAGCGCTCTAATAATGTTTTTAGTAGCAATCATGCTTACTTTGTGCTCATGCGTAAACAGTTCAAACGCTTCGCGCATTTCGGCCATGTTTTTGCGCTCTTCCTTTATGCCTCTTATAGCTTTTAAGGCCCATCCGCCTATTGCTCCTATTGCCATAAGAGCAATTCCGCTTATTATAGAAGGCATAGCGGGCTGCATCCATATTGGTACGTCCACAGCTTTGCATCCTTTAATACAAGTAAAACAATCCAACGTTACAATGTAAAGAAGGTGCTTTTGCTATAATGGAATATTAGGGTTCAACATCCAGGAAGCGTAGTATATTGTGCGGCCGGGCGGATACGATGCAGGAAGCACGTCCACTTTTTGCGCTGTGCATCCTGCGTCCGCGTACCATCCTAAAAAGACGCTGTTGGGTTTTGAAACTATGGGCATGCTTGAATAGGGCACAGCACTGCCCGTCTCACCTATTAAAAAGTTAGGGTTGTCGGGCTGCTTGTCAAATACAATGTCGTCAGCTCCGTTTGGTCTAAATTCGATTATGCTGTATCGATCGCTGTAAACAGCTATTTCCGGAACTTCATTGCTTGCAATGGGCTCCCATCGACACGGTCCTACGCTTCTGCGCACGCTGTTTGAATCGTAAAACAAGCCGCTGCTGTCCTTTGAAACAACAATTTGACCGTCCGCAATGGGCACAGTGTCAATTAAATCCCTATTTGCTATTACAAACTTAACGTCCATTGCAGCCTTCCTAGAAAAGCACTTCGTATTCAGGGTATTCCCGCTCAACGCACTTGCTAATAAACGTCATAACGGCTTTCATACCCTGCTGTACGTTATTGAAGGTATCGACTTTAAACGTTTTGCATCCCATTGACTTTTGCTTGGGCGTAAGCTGCACCATGTTTACTCTTATTTTATTTGAGTACGTTGTTACGCTTATTTGCACGTCCATTTCTCCGACGTTGTCGCGAACTTCCTTGGGCAGCATGTACTTATCGGATACTTCCTTGGGTATTTGGTACAGTATTGTGCAGTCCACAATGCATTCGTTGCTTTCCTTGCGCTTTCTAAGCGTCCCCAGCAGCTTTTTGCTTATGCTTTTTCCTACAGTGTTTACAAGCTTAGTAGGGTTTAAGGGTGCAGCTGCGCTGACAATGTATCTGTACATTACAGTCTATTCTTTCTATCCGTCCACTTGCCGTTCTTCATGGAGTACAAGCCGCCGCCGCTTCTGTTGCAGGACATCCATTGTCCGTTTTTCAAAATTTCAAACGGAAAGTAGTCCATAAGTCGCTTTAAGCCCGGTATGGTTACTTTTGTGGGAACTGCTCTAACGTTTTGAGTAGTTCCCCATTTGTCCGTGTAATATCCGCAGCCACATAGGTAAATGTATCCGTCAAAGTTTTCCTTGTTGCTGGACCAGCCGAAGTTTTTCTCAAGGTTGCCTATAGTTACCCAGCCTGCGGAGCCTGTCCAGTTTCCGTTGTATCTTGAGTTTAAATCGTCCCAGCCCGCGTTGCCGCCTAAGCCTATTTGCCAGTGAAACAATCGACCGTTTGGAGCAAATGACGTTGAGCCGTAATCCTGTCCAAGTTGAGCTGTTTGCTTCTTAAGCGACACAAATCCAGTTGAAGGATTGGATGCTGCATTTTGCACACCCGAAACTAGCGTGCTTCCGTTGGAAAGCTTCATGTCAAGTCGGTTTGTTCCGGATGACGAGTTAATAGTAAAGTATTCCTTGTACAGCACCATGCAAGCCATGTAATCGCTCATTTGCCTGCACGAGCCCGGGAACACGTAGTCAAACCACACGCCGCGACTTCCATAGGAACCTGTATACGAACCCGGCACTATTTTTATCTGAGCATCCAAGTTTTCGTTTACGCGAACACATATGTATATGTCAACATAGCAGCTAACGGCAGTTGTATGCGATCCAGGAAGAACGAAAAAGCTTTCAGCGTAGTTAACTCCGCCCTTGCCCGTTTGCGTAATGCGAGTAGGGTTTTTAATTTCAAGCCACGTGTGACCGCCCTGGGTGTATTTTGCTAAGCCTGCGTCACCGTACAGATCAGCCATAGCTACTCCTTGCCTATTCGCTCGCACTTTGTCCAGTTAAGGACAACGTATCCGTTTTTGTCCACGACTTTGTTTCCACTGCTGTCAAGCGAGCTCTTAAGCCTGTACACAGTGTTGTCGTCAAGTGGTTTTACGGGCTCAGGAGGCGTAGCTGGCGGAATTGTATACTCCTCCATCTTAAGCGTAATTTGCTGTGCGTCCCTGCTGCTTGACAGCGTAAGCGAGCTTTGACCGTTTGAATCTCGGCTTCTAGCCCACCAGCTTATAGGCACTACAAATCCGTGAAACACGTAAGGGTCGTAGTTAGTGTCTATTTTATCCTTAAAGAAGTTAGAATCGTACTTAATTAAGCCCTGCGCGTCCATCTGAGCTTTGGACAGCGTTATTGAGCATACAGCAGCATCTCCGGAAGCTTCGTTTCCGCTGTACGGACTGTCTATTGAAAGATTGGACGAAGCTGTAGCTAGATCGGATTCGTAGTCAAGACGCACTCCATCCGATTTTCTAGTGCAGGAGCTTGTTGACACGTGAATAGTTTTGCCGTTTACGTACACGCGCGGAAGGTTGTTTGCGTTGTACCCGTTAAACTTGCCCTTGTCCCTGAAGCAGTCTCCCCACATTACAATATCGTGGTTTCCAGCGGGTATGCTTGAGGAGTACATCTCGTACCTTAAGTCCTTGCCGCCGAAATAGTAAATAGTGTCAGCGTACGCTATTCCGAATATAGGATTATTGTTGTACGTAATTCGGTTTAGATCGTTGCACGCGCGTTCCCACCATGTTCTGGAATACGGATATGTATCAACATAGCTTCCTTTGGCATACGTTAAATACGGCCAGTCAAATGCGTGCTTGTACGTGCCGTCCTCGTTGCGGTCGTTGTTTAGATTGTACTGGCTTTGGTTAAACATGTTAGCGTAGTGACCCATAAACCAGCTCAAGGACGTGCCGTTAAAGTAGCCGCCTCCGGAAGTTCGCGCGGACGTAACAGCTTTTATGTGAAAGTATGTTACATCGAGTCGTATTTTAACATTTGTTTCATCCGACGAATCGCAAAATAGCCTGTATGCCATGCGACCGAATACATCGCAAAACCCTCCGCATATGACGTGCGGAAGGTCTATAAACAAGTCGCTGCTGTACTGCTTAAATGCCATGCAGCTTCACCTACTTGGAGTGTATGTCGTTTTCGCTGTTGTCAGCGCGACTGCGTATAAAGTTAGTTGCGTTTGCGCCTACTTGATCTCCGGAGTAAATGTTCAGCTTAGCTCGCGGAATTGCTCCATCGTTTACATCCGGCTTAATAGCAGTTCCGTCCTTGTCCTTGCTCCAGGAGAACGTAGGCTTTTTAAGCGTGCCAGCGCTTGCGCCGTTGTCGTAATTGTCGTTTAAGTCAACGTTTTCATATGATACGGTAAGACCAAGCGTGCCCTTGGGATTGTAAATTGTTTTAAGAAGCTCGTTTAACAGGCTAACAATAGTGTCAACGCCGCCCGTGCCTTGGTACATCTGGCTAAGTAGATACTTGTCGCCGTCCTTGCGGTGCTTGATCTCGTTTTTAATTTCAGCTTCTATTTCATCAAGTCGTTGATCTATGTAGTCAAATCGAGCAAATGCTTCGTCGATAAAGTCCTTAATAAGCTGATATGGGTCTATTTCAATGCTGTACCATCCGCCGTGGTCGCCGTTTTTAATAGCGTTGCGATCGTCGGATTGATACTTGTTCTCAACTGAAAACCCCAGCTTTGTGTCGTTGGCGTACGGGTTGTTTACGCTGTTTGTAACTACAGTTTCCCTGCCCGATTCCGATCTTGAAGGATCGCTGCACTGCGAGACAACGTTAGCGTCTCTAGTGCTTCCGTACCAATGAGAAGGGTCCGTTGTGCCCTTCCACTTTGTTGTAGCTGCCCCAAAGTTGTCCTTGCCCGTCTTATCCGTAGTCGTGTTAGCTCTACGGGAGTAAACTTTAGTGTCAAGCAAGTTGTTTGACGTTACTTTAATAAGAGGCTTGTCCTTGTAAGCTTCTATTTTAACGTTTCGGCTTCCGCTTCTTAAGCTGCTGCGCATTAAGTACTCGGATGCAGGAGATGAAACAAACTGTATCTTTGCGCACCACGGATACGCTTCGGGTCCTATAAAGTCGCCGTCGCACTTGTTTTCCGTGTGAGTAGCGCCAAAATCAAATTTGGAAATGCCTCTAAGAACTGACCTGTTTGTAAAGCCGGTTAAGAGAATTGCAACGTCGTTTGTAATGGGCTCCATAAACGTTAAGCGTATAACAGGCTTTTTGTTTAAATCGGGAGTAAAGTCCTTGTACGGAGTGCCCAGTCCGCTTGTTTTCCAGTAACCGGGTTGCAGCACTACGCCATCGCATATTTTTATGTACTCGTTTAACTGCTTTTGTACAGCTGTAAACGATATCTTGCTCATATCGGGCGTTTGGTCTACACCCAATTCAGCGGATACGTTGCCTAAAGGTACAGTGGAAGTGGTAACGTTTACAGCGTTGTCCGAAGGACTGGAAGCTTGCTTGTTGCTTATTAAGGAGCCGTAGTCCTCTACAACAGTAGCCCATCCTCTAGCATCATACTTGCACTTGCCGTAAAAGAACGAAGCTATAATTGGATTACCAGCAGTAACGTGGCTTCCTTCCGGCAAGTCAACTTGGTACACGTACATATTTTTGCCGACAGCTGTACCCGAACCTGCGGGTACTTTAAGTATTAAGGAGCTTCCAGTAGCTAGCGATGAAGCAAGCCACTCGCGTTCAGTGCATACGTCAAAGTCGGCGTCTACTGATTTAAGCTGTCGGACGTATTCCTCATATGAGGACATACCAGTTACGCGTCCCTCTGAGAGTATCTCTTTTGTCATTTGTCAATACCTACTTTATATTCAACACAAATTCTTTACAACCACAGTCAAATATAGGTAACCATCCTATTGACATAATTGCAGTATCTTTATCATAAGTTGCTATAGGCTGCTTTGCTTGTATCATATGATCATATCCATACTGCTGCACATAACTATCCAACTCGCATCTATCGTTCTTTGACCATACTTTTCTAGGAGATATGGAAGCAACCTGTTTAAATGGAAGGTTGTTGTCCATGTGTACGCAACATTTTGATGTATCCACGCACACATATACAGTGTGAATATTTAGCTGCTTCAGTGTCTGCATAATTCTATTTACGTACATATAGTAGTTTATTGTGCTAAGTTGCAAACTGTTTATATAGGCTATATTGTCACAAATGGATATAGCAGCATACAGTAACGTCTCTTCTTGGTCATTGCATACTTGTATTGTTTTTGTACTGCTATGTGAATAAGGTACTGCTATTTCGTACATACTGTATGAGCATGTTTTATCTTCTACTACGTGTACATCAGTATCAGCTGTATCTCTAAATGCTTTAGCTATTACATTGTAGTCGTCCCAGTCCCATACGTGTATACAGTGAATGTTGTTATTGTTGGCATATATTGTTCTATTTATATGATAGTCAACAGGTAATGCTGGAAATTTACAATTATCTGCTGTTGTGTGTGTACGAGTTCCATTTAACTCTATAGCAGTATTGTACGCAGGAATATAAAAGTCATAAAATTTATCTCCTATGCAGTACTCTGGTATATTAAAAATACTATAGTTTTGTAAAAGCTCTGCGAACTGCCTATTGCGTTTTGAATTGCGTCCATGTGTTGAATGCTTAAACTTATCAGTTTGAGTAAACCATGTACATCCATATTTTTGCTGTACGGTTTGCGAAATTTTTTGTTTTACAGTGTCATTCATGCATGCGCAGGGTACGCCATATCTTTTGATATTAGTATCTATTATCTTTTGTTTTATTTCAAAGTTTTGAGACGGGACGTCGCAGCCATAACGCTCGTTACATGTTTGTTTAAATCTTTTCTTGCCTTCGTCTGTCTGCATATATGAAGTTTTTCCATATCGCTGCATGTTTGTCTGCTTGCGCTTTTCAATAGCAGCGGGTCTATTTCCAGGGTCCGTGGTGCCGTATACTCTTAAATTGTTTTCATCTATTGCAGCTTTTAATGTTGAGTGTTTCCCTAGCGGATTTGTATCGCCGTACTTTTCCAGACATGTATTTTTCGCTTTTTCTCTGATTTTTGCACATCTGCTAGGGTTGTCCGCACCGTATTTTTGCGTCCATGTTTCTTTTGCTTTTTGTCTACCTTCAGGTCTGTTACCTGGATGAGCAGTACCGTATTTTTCCATGTTAATAGCACGTATCTTATCTTTTATACAATCTGCTGCAAAAGCATTTTCAGCTCCATATCTTTTTAAATTAGTTTGTGCTCGTTTAAGTTTGCTATATTCACTACGACAAGCATCGGAGCAAAATAGACTAACGTACGTACCTCCTTTTGTGATATGTACAGTAAAACGTTTCTTGCAGTATTCACATATAAATACATGATCACTATAAGGGCATTTAGCAGGTATTCTATGCTTACCCAGTACATCGTAACCGCAAGCGTTTGTACAGTGTTTACAAGTTTCAGGTACTACGCGCATAATGTATACATTCCTTCCGCTCTGCCTACATTAGATACTAGTATAAAATAAAAAGGATACTTATGTATCCTTTTTATCGGTAAGCTTAAAGTTGCTTGACTATTCTTCCTTGGACTTTGCAACAACGTGACCGTTTTCGTCTATTTCAACGGTTGCGGGCAGCTCGTCGTCCTCATACTGATACGTTGCTGTTAAATGGCCTTCGTTTGTTAAGTTAAACTTAGCAAGGGCAGTGTCCTCGTCCTCGTATGTGCAAAGCAGTCTTTGGTTATCCGGCGTCATGCTAAACTTCATGTACGTTGCTCCGGAAGCAACTGTTGAAACTTTGCAAGGCACTTCAGTAACATCCGTTACTCTTCCGTACTTGTCCACAGTTATGCGAGGTACCTGTATGTACTTGCCTTGAAACGTTGTGAAGTTGTCGGAGTTTGCAACGGGTCCGTACGTGCCAGCTTTTACACCAGTTTCAGTAAGGTTAAACGTTAAGCTTACAAGCTCAAGTCCATGCCCTGGTTTATAGGAATCCCATGTTCCGTTAGCTCTTAAAAACTTGTTCTGACTTCCGCGTACCGGTGCAGGAGCGAATCCATGCTTGCCGTCAGCAGTGTCGCTGCATCCAACCATGTCGCTGGACTCAACGTATGACCATGTTCCGTCTCCGCGTAAAAACTTGGAGGAGTCAGAGGATTGCGGAGCGGGTACAAGTCCTTGCGTGCCGTTTGCTTTTGCAGTAGCACCTGCAAACACTGCATACGTAGTGTCAGTAAACTTTGCGTTTTCAGGGACGTCGCATTTAACGGAATGACTGCAACGAGTTGCTACGCCGTTAAGCAAGTACACAGCTGTAAAAGCATCGCCAACTGTGCTAGTTCCTAGCTTTTCGGCAACGTCAGCTTTGGGCGCCCTGTCAACGCTTTCCGCTTTTTTAGCTAAGTCCGCTTTAGCTGCTGACGTAGCTTTTCCGTTAAACTGCACAGCTGAAATGGTTCCGTTTTTTAAGTCAGCGTAAACGTTTTCATTCCAAAACAAGTACCAGTAGTTCGATCCATCCGACCCGGTTAAGTACACCTTTTCAAGGTCAGCGGACTTCATAAGCGTTATGTACTTATCAGTGTCCTTGCTGGCAATAAGCTCGTATCTTTGAGCTGTGTCGCTCCATGCGTATATGCCGTCACGGCTGTCGTTGTTAAACAGCGCGTACAAGCAGTCCGGATCTCCTACTTGCTTTAGATCCTTAACAACGCTTACGCCTCTTACGTTGCGGCGAACGGAGTTCATATCGTAGTACAGTCCGTTTCGGTCCTGCAACGCTATAACTTGTCCGTCAACAACCGGAACCGAACTTACGTTGTTCTTTGCTACTGTTATAAATTTAACGTCCATATGTGCTACCTTAAAGTCTAAGACGTGGATTTAGCTTAGACGCTGTTCCAGTATCCACGCTATGGAGTCCTCCACGAAGTCCTTTTCAGCGAACTGTATCTCCGTATTTGAGGCGCTTGTAATTCTTCCGTACTTGTCCACGGTAAACTGAGGTACTTTAACGTTGTCGTTTACAGGTCCGTACGTACCCGCAGCTACACCGGATTCGGGCTTGTATCCAGCTGACTGCAAATCTCCGCTGCTTGACACGCTAGCAACGTATCCTGCTATAGCAGTGTTTTTCTGAACAGTGCTCGACAAGTCAAGCACTGGTCCTAGCTGTTCCCAACCTTTTTCCAAGTACACGTATTCAGCGGAATGCTCGACAACGTAGTATACGTCTCCTACGCTGTTGTGCTCCGTTGGAAGTTGCGAATGCTGTGCAACGCTTCCTTTAAATCTAAGAACGCTTGACAAGTCCTGTGCCTTTGGCAGCGTTATTTTTCGCTTTTTAGTGCCCGTTACGTGGCCAAACTTGTCAGTAGCTACGCAGTCAACAGTAAAGGATTCTCCCATGTTTAGGGAAACGTCCTTAACGTCCGGCGTAATAGCTGTAGCGCCCTGCGGAACTGCGTGTGAAACTGTACCTGTTCCAGTTATAGTAGTTGGAGTGCATACAGCGCCCTCGCCTGCTGTAATGCTGTACTTTACGGAAACGTCAGCTCCTTGAACTGCAACCCATCTAGCTCCTGCGTACGCGTACAAAGCGCTGTTAGCTGTGCATAAGTACAGTCGTCCTTCCTCTCCTTTAGTGCTTTCGGTTGGAATTGAGGAAAGAGTGTTTACAGCTGACGAGTAGTCGCTGTCCCCTATATGCACTTGACGTACATCGGATAAAACGTATATAGCGTTCGGATCCTTTTTCTGGAGCGCATCATATTCACTTTTTGTGCCAAACTTTAACTTGACCTCAGAGTACGCTGTAGGCATGCCGAAAGCCCTTCATGTTACATTTATGTGTCTGTAAAAGTAAAGGTGACTGCGGACATGTGCCCACAGTCACCCATACAGCTTAAAGTGCTAAGCAGCAAGTTGTAAAACTACAGCTCGTTCCAGGTAAGAGCATCCGCAATCTGTGAAGCAGCGTCAGTCTTAGCGGCAGCGATAGCTTCGGACTTAGCAGTGTTTGCTTTCGTAGTAGCATCCTCTGCAGCAGCAGTCTTAGCAGCAGCGACCTGGTTAGTAGTCTCGGTCTTAGCAGCAGCAATAGCAGCAGTCTTAGCTGCGTCGGCCTTTGTAGTAGCGTCAGTAGCAGCTGCGGTCTTAGCGTCTCCGATAGCCTTGGTGACGTCAGCCGTCTTTGCGTAAGCAGTCAGATCAGCATCGGAAGTGCCAATGCGCTCAAATGCGCCGTTGATGAGCATGTACTCGGTGTACACGGAAGCAGCGGAGCCTGCGGCGTCTGTCTTTCCGGTGTTGGGAACCATGTAAATGGTATCCTCGTTAGCGGTAGCAACCTCGGGAAGCGCAGCAACAATCTCGCGCTTGAGGTGATGAGCGCCGGCTACTGCGGTAGCAATAGCGGTATCAGCAGCGCTTTTAGTGTAAGCGTCAGCGATGCCGTAGCCCGCAAGGGTTGTAGCCTTGTCAGCCTTGCCGTCCAGTGCAGTGGAGTTCGTCTTAGTGAATGCAGCGAGCGCGTCAGCAGCAGTCTTTTCGGCAGCAGCCTGGGCAGCGTTAGCCTTAGTTTCAGCTGTCTTTTCGGCAGCAGCCTGTGCAGCAGCAGCTTTAGTGGCAGCGTCCTCAGCAGCAGCGTCAATAGCAGCTTGCTTAGCGGTGGAAATCTCGCCAGTTACAGCAGTGTGCAGTGCGCTGTCAGCGGCAGTAAACGCGTCCTTAACAGCCTTCTCAGTTGCAACAGTAGTTGCGTTAGGAGCAGCAGCAAGAGCTTCTCCGCCAAGTACCATAGTGGAGCGCTTAACGCCGTCAGCTGTGGAAACGACAACCTTGTCAGCAGCACCCTCGCCGACCATCTTTCCAGCAAGCTCAGTCTTAGCAGCGTTTACAGCGGAAGTAATGTCAGCTTCGATGTCGTTAACGGACTTAGTAGCTTGGCCAAGGCCGTTGGCAGTCTTAACAAGAATCTTGTCAGTGTCAGCGCCACCGGTTACCTTAACAGCAGCGGTGATGTTGTGCTTAGCGTCCATGGACAGCGTAACAGTGTCGGTGCTGCCAACGGTGTAAGTGTCGACAAGGTCCTTAACGGGGATTGCAATTTCCTTAGCGGACGAAGTTTCGCCGTTCTGAATGTTTACAGTAAGGACGATAGCGGGGCTAGTGTACGGATCGCCTGTAGCAGGAGTGAACTGGTGCTCCGGCTCGAACTTGCCGTCCTGAAGGAAGAAGTCCTTCGGGATGTTAATTTCGACGTCCTCGGCACCGAAGTTCTTAACAGTCAGCTTGTAAGCGTTGGGATCCCAGGAAATGTCGTGAGCAACGCCGGTGAGCGTAGCAGCGGAAGCTTCGGATCCGTCGGCACGGTTGAACGTTAAGGTTCCGTTGTCGTACGTAGCGTCGATGAGAGCCTTGTTTGCGTTAGCAGTAACAGTCTTCAGGCTGTCCTCAACGAAGCCCTTAACAGCTGCTACAGTAGGAACGTAAGCGCCGAACGTAGCTGCGTCGCCAAACGCGGCCTTGTCGTCAACGGAGCCGGGCATAGCCTTAATAACAGTGTTGCCCTTGCCGCCGACGTACACGTCGTACATTACTTTGCTGCCAGCAGTTACTTTAACGAACTGCACTTTGCCTTCGGTAAGGGACTGAGGAACAACCTCAGCAACGCTTACATCGGAGGTAACGTTGTGGCTACCCTTGTAGATAGCGCCAGCGTCGGTAACAATGTACAGAGCGTTCTCATCCTTGGTTTCGAGAGCCTCGTACTTAGCTTTTGTAGCTGTAAAAAATTTAACCTGTGCCATGCTTTACCTTTCTTCACACAGTGTACTAGGTCATATGTACTAAAGGTACCGTAATTTGCGTGTAGTAAAAATTAACGCACTGTCCTTAGTCCGAAAGAATTGTCCAGTTAAGTGCAGCTTTGAGTGCGCCAGCTGTAACAAGTTCGCTGTCAGTTGCTTGGTCAAGCTTTCCGGCTTGAACGTCAACAGACGTTAATTTAGGAAGAAGTCCAACAAGCTTCGAAATGTCAAGGTCGTCCGTAGCGTCAGTAGCGTTTTGCGCTGTTTTGCCGTCGGACACCCAGATGTCCACGGACGTTTTGCCCGTTTCGCTGTCAACTGTTCGAACAGCGTAAATTGTATCCGCTTCAAGCTGCTCAGGAAGCTCGTTTACAAATCGAATAGCTGTGCGAGCAATAAGCTCAGTTCCACGATAAACGCTTTGAGAGTCGTTAATGAAGTACACAGCTTCGTCAATGACGGAACCGCTTTGCACTACTTTGTCATATTGGCTCTGAGAGCCGTACGCAAATTGAACTGCCATAATTCATCCTTTCCTTACGTATGCGCTTTAGTCCGTATCAGTAAGCAGTATCCATTCGGAGTTCTGCTTAATAACCTTAATGTCCTGAGTTGCTTCGCCCAGCACGGTTTCCATTTCCTCAAGCTCCTGCAACGTGTCGGAGTTTGTAGGGAATTCAAACACGTCCCACTTTAAGTTTTCCGCGTCCCAAACGTAGTACTTAACTTCGCCGCGCACGTTGTTTACGCGAACAAGCTGGCCATCCTTAGGATACGGACAACCGAGTCTGTTTCTGTCGTCAATAGTGTTTACAGTAACAAACGCGCCCTTGTAGTCCTTAGGAGCGGGCGGAGCAGGACAGCAGCAGTCGTCATCATCGCAGTGATCGTGGTGATGGTGATGGCAATCGCTGTGAACGTGGTCGCAGCCGCAGTCGCTATCGGATGCGTACGAAACAACAGTTATGTCCTCAGTGTCAACGTCAAAGTCAGGGATAACTGTTCCGTTGGGTATTGATTTAAAGTACCAACCGCTTCTGCGAGTGCTTTTGTACGTGTACCAGCCGCGGCATACTATAAACTTTTCGTTGCCGTACGTCGACAGCATAACAATGTCACCGACGCTGATGGGCTTGCTGGAGTCTAACTGCATATACAGCCCTTTCCCGATGCTTTCTTTTTAATTACGTATATATCCTCTAGGTCCGTAAGCTGTATGGGCTTTTCAACGTATTCGCCGTTTACATTGGACTTAAGATACCAGCCGCAAAAGGGTCTGTTTCCGCCAAACGAAAACCAGCCGTGGTCAACTTCCCACAACGTGTTTTCAAACCTACCCAGCTTTACAACGTCTCCTGGGGATATGGAAACGCTTGTATGAGGCACGTTAAGTTCTAAATGCATGTAAACACCCTTACTTTGCTGCAACAATCAGTTAATATAGAAGGTACTTTCAAAGATAAAGCCCAGCGCACAGCTGAGCTTTAAGATAAAGTTTGTACGTCAATAATTAGCTAGCTACTTTATTTGCTTAACGCTGTTTTCTATTTTAGCAAGCAGCTGTTCCACTTGCATGCGCGTATCCTTGTGGAGATGCATGGTTTGCTTAGTGTTTTTGTACCATGTAAGCACTTCAAGCAGGTCCTTTGGGTTGCTTGTTTTACTGTATCTATCCCAGCTAAAGCTCCACCAGTCACAAACCATTTCAATAACGTACGCATAAGGCATTTGAACAGGATACGAAGTTCCGTCGTCATTTAGCAAAACCCAATGCTGCCAATGATGCTTGTTCCAGTGAATATGATGCAGCCACGCAGCATCAAAGCTTTTTTGAATATCCGTTGCCCAAATAGGAAATTCCGTATTGTAAAAGTTGTTGTCGTATGCGTAGTATTCCTCGTCCGTGTCCTTGCTTAAATCATGTCGACTTATAATGTACTTTGTTTCTTGTTGTCGGGTACAATGCTGTTATCGACTAAGTACTGGTACGCTTTCTTAACGTTTGCAACATGACGATCAAGGTACTCATCGTAGCGCTTTGACATAGTACATCCCTTCTAGTTGTTCATAAACTCGCTAGTAAACTCGCTTTCAGTGTACTTTGGAATGCCGAGCTTGTCCGCGTCGCTGTTTTTCCTTGAACCCGAGTTTGGGTTGTCCGTAATTAAAGCAAACGTGCTTTTCGTGACGGAGGAGCACATTGCAAACGAATGCTGTGCAAGCAGCTGCTCGAAGTCCTTGCGCTTCATGGACAGCTTGCCTGTAACGCATACGTTTCGAACATCCTTATTGCTTGCAGCGGGTAGCGTTAAGTTGTCATGAATGTACGTCAAGTTGTGCAGCTTGTGAGCGTTTGCTACTAAGCTTTCGAAGTTAGCATGTCCAATAGCGTTAGCTATGCGTTGCGCTTGCTCCTGCGTTACAGTTCCGGTGTAGGCTATTTCCATAATGTCAAAGTACATGATTGTGCACTTTGACGCAGTTTTGCTTGCAATTCTGGGTATGTTGCACGCTGTTAGCGCGACGTCAAAGGGTATGCTTTTTGACAGACAGCAGTCCACAGCTTGCGCAAACAGCGACAGCTGCTTTCCTGCAATTTTGCTTTCCACGTCCTGAGCTGCTGCAATAGTAAACTGCAAGTACGGCATTTGGTACAAATCAGATACGCAGTTAATGTGAAACGTATCGCAGTACTTGCGTATTAAAGTGTCAGATAGTCCGTCAATGCTGCTAATTGTTTTAATCCACAGCACAGCGTCAAGCTTCTTGCGCTCAAAGCAATCGACGTTGCAGCATCCGATGTGAACGTCCGTAACCCAATGCAGCAGCTTGCCGCAGTACTTGCACGTACGAGGCAGGGTGTACTGTTCATCGGGTACGTAGTCAACGCTGACAATGTAGGGAATGATTTCGCCGCTCTTTGTTACTGTGACTTTGCATCCAGGCTTAATGTGATTGTCCTGTACGTACTTCGCGTTAAACGCAGTAGCGTACTGAACAGTAGTTCCTGACAGCTCTATTGCGTTAAACTTTACTTTAGGAACATAGTAACCCGTTTTAGTAAGCGTCCATACTACGTCCTGCACTGTTGTTTGCTTGCTCTCCGCTGCAAACTTGTACGCTTGCGCATTCCACGTCAGCTCGCGCGTATCCTTGTTAAACTTCAAGGACTGATCAGCTATTACTAAGCCGTCCTGAGGGTATACGTCAGCTGCGGACAGTATTGAATGACACTGCTTAACTCTAAAGTCAAAGTCCTTTTGGGTGAATGACGTAAGCACTTTAAACGGCGCTGTTTCGTGTATGCAGCTAAGCTTTGCAAATACGTCAAAGTGCGTTGCTATGCCGTACTTCTTGCAGCTGTCGCAAGCAATAACGGAGTACACAGCTAAGCTGATAAGTCGCAAGTCCTGTGCGCTTGCTTCCTTCTGGTTTATAAGGCCAGCTACAGTGTTCCTTGCGTTTTTAGCATCGGCATGTGACTTTAAGTACTGCTTAAAGTCATCGCGCTTCATTACAAGCTCTCCGCGAATTGCGCCCGTAAACTTGTTTCCATCCAACTTTACCGTGAACATGTCAGGAGCAATGTACTTTAGCTTTGCAGTGATGTCAAAGCCTTCAGTGCCGTCGCCTCTTGTTAACGCATAGTCCAGCGTTCCGTTAGTGTAGTACAGCGCACAGCTTATGCCGTCAAGCTTTAAGGAGCATACAACGGGCTTGCTGCGTAAATCCTTTGAAAACTCGTCCCAGTTGTGCACTTTGTCAAGAGAGCCCACTACTCCGTACGCATGCTTCCTCTTTACTCCGTACGTGTCGTCACAAGCAACTGCGTACCCGTGACCGACACTCGACACAACATTGCTTTCAGGGTTTAACTCTTTAAGCTGCTCAAGCTTGCTATCAAACTCGACATCTGACAAAGGGCTTGTTCCGCTTGAATAGTATTGCTGTGACGCTTGCTGTAATTCCTGTTCAAGTTTTGCAGCTGTGCTTGCTGAAGCAAGCAAGTTTTTACGCTTTGCAGCCATGTGTGCTACTCCTTAGCATTGCATCGAATACCCTGTTCAACTGAAATAATGCTGTCCCTTTGATCAAGCATAGCTTGAAAGGCTTTTATATGCTGGATAAATCTGGAACCAATATCGTCAATTAAGCTAACTCGGTTGCCCACAAACACAAGACAATGGCACTTGTAGTCCTTTTTATATCTAAATTCGGCTATCGTTAGCCACTTGCTGTCCGCATCGCGCATTCGCACTTCGTAGACAGGAAAGTGCAAGTCAGTATCGCTGTCAGCAATGCCTATGCTGTAGTTGTCCCAATCCATGTACATGTATATTTTCGTTTGCTCAATCATACGTCTCCTTGCTGTTGAATACACTGTAAATTATATAGCAAAACGTATAGGATTATATGTGCACATAAGAAAAGCCTGCAACTTTACAGCTACAGGCTTGAAGAGAGGCAATTGGAGCGCCCGACGGGATTCGAACCCGCTCCATAAGTTTGGAAGACTCACATGCTACCGTTAACACCACAGGCGCGTGGAGCAGGCGTTCTGGATTCGAACCAAATCATCGGAAGTGGAGACGTGTGATCATCTTCCGCATGCTACCGTTACATCAACGCCGCGTTTAATGCTGTAAATTATACAGCAGTGGCTGGCCTAGCAGGATTCGAACCTACATAATCAGCACCAAAAACTGATGTCCTGCCATTAGACGATAGGCCATTAAGCTTTATGTATTGTACTACAAATACGTTTTGTAGTCAGGCATAACTGGCAATCCGTTTTCGTTCAACGTGAATCCTTCATAGCTGTCATCGCAATACGTGTTAACCCACGTGTACACAGCATACTGATACCCTGTGCCAAACGTAGCTTTACCTGAAGCGTCCACAAGTGCTGAGCTGCAAGGCTGCTGCATTATCTGCAAAAACAGATCCTTTTGCTTTTTAGACAGCTTGTGCACTTCGTGGTGTTTTGAATAAGCTGCTTTGTCCAAGCAAATATACGAACATTTTTGTGGGTTTCTCGACTTATCGTGATACACATGCATATGCGGTATAGTACCCTCGTCGCGCTGTTCAACTTCAACGTACAAGCCCAGCTGCTTGCACAGTTTAGCGTTAATAGCGCTCATAGCGCATACAGGCTTAATCATTCGCTTCATGCTTGCGCTCCTTTCTACAAGTAAATTGTATAACAAAAGTTAAATAGTTTAAAGTAACATTACTAATTCAGCTTGCGTATTCTATGTCCTTTAACTTCATGTAGTTTGCCTGTGATCATGTCATTCAAAGCGTTCCATCGCAGCTTGCATTCTTTTGCGCACTGCTGTTTAGACGTGTAAATAACGCCAGTGCTTTCGTCAATAACACGCACTGCGTTGTGGGCTTGTCGTCCTTTAAGCTTGCTGGATATACGTTGGTTTACGTTGTTGTACGTCATGTTGTAGGATTGCGTGCACCATTCAAGATTAGTAGCTGCGTTGTTTAGCTTGTTCTCGTCCTTGTGGTTGACAACTGCAAGATTGTCAGGGTTGTCTACAAAAGCTTGCGCTACTAGCCTGTGCATCGTTTTCAAATGCTGCTTGCTGTTAAAATCGTTCAGCATTACGTATTCGTACCCTTTGTTTGTTACAAAGGACTTTAGCTGCTTTCCTTTCTTAAGGTACGTTTTTCCATCACTTCTTGTTATGAATCGAGTAACGGATCTAACGTTGCCAAAATTTGAAACTTGATAAAGACCTTCAAACCCAGCTATGTCTTTCCATATTTCGTTTTCATTTGAGATTGCTTGCATACAGCACTCGCTTCACATTGCTAAGCTTTTCCTTTGGTGCATTCTGTGGGAATCGAACCCACTACCTTGGGATTAAAAGTCCCCTGCTCTGCCAGCTGAGCTAAGAATGCAGGTTACGTGGTGGAGAGCCTTGAGTCGAACAAGGATTTCAGCGCGATCAACTGCTGCGTTCTAGCCGTTAAACTAACTCCCCAAACAAGTGGTGGACGATATGGGATTTGAACCCACAACCTACGGCTTGCAAAGCCGTTGCTCTCCCAATTGAGCTAATCGCCCATATGCGTGGTAGGGATGGAAAGAGTCGAACTTTCATCTGTCGATTATAGGTCAACTGCCCTAACCGTTGTGCGACATCCCCATAGCCTACGCATATTGTATTTCAAGCGCACATGCGCTGTGAAACCATGGTGCGGGTAGCGAGATTCGAACTCGCAAGCCTGTCGGCGGAGGTTTTTAAGACCTCTGTGTATGCCATTCCACCATACCCGCAAAGCTTAGTATTGCGGGTAGCAAGATTTGAACTTGCATGCCAGTCGGCTACTGTCTTATAGACAGCTATGTATTCCGTTTCATCATACCCGCAAAGCTTAGTGTGCTGTTTTAAAGGTGCTGTGGTACCGAGTACGGGATTCGAACCCGTGTTTCCACCTTGAAAGGGTGGCGTCCTAACCGATTAGACGAACTCGACATTGGTGCCGCATCTAGGTAACGCTCCTAGCCAGTCATAGACATGGGATTTACAGTCCCACCCTCGTCTTTAAAGGATTACTGCGGCATGCTGGTGGTCACGGTAGGATTCGAACCTACAGCCTTGTGCGTGTAAAGCACCTGCGCTAACCGTTGCGCCACGCGACCGTGAAAATATATTATAGCTGCTTTTTCCTGCTATAGTGCTCAAACCGTGTAACTAATAAAAACAAGCAGGATTTAATAGCCCAAAGCGCTTTGTAACACGACAGTAGAAAGGCAGCAATGAAACGAGTGCACTTTGTCTAAGGCAGCTATAGTATCAAGTATTGTTAAGCTTTTTTAAACGTTAATCCGTTCCAGCTTTCGCTGGTGTTGATAATCTTATCAAGACGCTTCTTGGGTATGCCTGTGTCCTTAATGCATTGAGCTTTTGAAGTATACGATTTACCTGTTTCAATGCAAACAACAGGAGAAGCATTCCAGCTTTTAGGACAAGCGCTTGTAGCAGCTTCCTGCTTTTTGGGCTCGTTAGCGTAGCACCATTCGAGATTATCAACGCAAACGTTGTAAGGGTTTCCGTCCTTGTGCTTAATAACAAGCTTGTTGTCGCCGTTTTCAAGGAACGTCCTAGCTACAAGCTCCGCAGCTGAAAACTCCCTGCGAACGCCCTTTGTATCAACAAGTCTGTACATAGGGTACTGATCCTTGCTGTCGGGCTGCACAACCTTTTCGGGCATATTTAGAATTACGCCGGATTGAGTTTTAATCTGGCATGCTGTTCTGCGCACAAGTCCTGTGTTTGAAACTTCGTAAGTGCCCTCTTCAAGCATGCTAATGGGCTTCCAAACAGTTTCCTGAGTAGCCATAAATATCACCTCTTGTATGTACTTCGCAAGCAGTTACACATATGAAAACGTCAGTCCATTCCAGCTTATGCTGCTATCAAGTGCTTGCGTAAGCTTATTATACGGTATTTTAACAAGTCTGCTGCATTCCGCTTTTGAAGCGTATACAACATCCGTTTGATCGCATTTAACGGAAATGCAGTTATGCGGAAGCTTTCCTTTTAGCTTGCTGGATATTCGCTTGCAGTTCCCGTTGTACTGAGTGTTGTACGAATACGTGCACCATTCAAGATTGCTAACTGCGTTGTTGTACTTGTTTTCGTCCTTGTGATTAACGCAGGGCAAGTTTAACGGGTTGGGTATAAACGCTTCCGCTACTAGCCTGTGCGCTGTGTGCAAATGCTGCTTTCCGTCGCTGTGCTTAAGAACGTATTCAACGTACTCATCTCTAGCAGGATGCATAACAAGCTCCTTTAAATGAATAACAGTTCCGTTCCTTGTAGCAACGTCGCGAGCTAGTCGCTTTACGCGTCCTGTGTTTGAAACGGCGTATATGCCTTCAAGCTGCTTCACAGGCTTCCAAACTTCATCCATTAAGCGTGAAACTCCTTATTCACGATAATAAGCATGTGGTGGGCCCAGTAGGATTCGAACCTACAACCCAGGGATTATGAGTCCCCTGCGCTAACCGTTGCGCCATGAGCCCAGTTATTTCAGCTGCTTTTGCTTGCGTTGTCGCAACTCGGCAAGCTTTAATTGAACGTCCGGTACGCATACCTGCTTTCGCTTTGCTTCAAAGGCAGCTGTGGCGGAGCGTGTGGGACTCGAACCCACGCAACTCTTTCGAGTTGTCCGGTTTAGCAGACCGGTGCAGTACCGCTGTGCCAACGCTCCGTATATGGCTCAGGAAGTAGGACTCGAACCTACAACAACTCGGTTAACAGCCGAGGGCTCTACCATTGAGCTATTCCTGAGTAGGAAGACGCTTAAAGCTTGCACACCTGCAACACGCATGGATAGTTCACAGTACGCAAACAAGCAGGGTAACTTACATGTTGCACCGCGCAAGCGTAAGCGTCTTTGGCGGAGACAGCAGGATTCGAACCTGCGGAACGCTGTGAACGTTCAACTGCTTTCAAGGCAGCCGCAATAAACCAACTCTACCATGTCCCCGAGTTATACTGCAAAGTATGCAGCATGTAAATAAATTGGTGCGCCATGTTGGATTCGAACCAACGACAACAGGGTTAGAAAGCCTGGGCTCTATCCAGCTGAGCTAATGGCGCAGTTAAAGCGTGCAAGCTTTACCTACCCGCTTGCGAGGAGTTCTCGTTAGCTTATTTAAATTACGCTGTCGTTTGAATGGGTACAAACATTTTAAGCTAACGCAGTTGCACTATTAAGCGTGCTCGGACTTTCAAGCAATCTCTAGCGTGTCTACTTCGCAAGACAGCCATAGTGCGCTTTTGGGCGGCTGCTTGCCGCTTGCCGCACGCGTTAGCGACAAACCCAAGCAGCGTGTAAGCGTTAGCAGCTTAGTCGGGAATAAGCTGCTTCCGGAATGCACACCGGACCCGATCGCGTTGCGACCTTCGAACCTAGCTACGCCTTTCATGCAAGGCGTGGAGCCGGCTAAGGGACTCGAACCCATAACCATATGCTTACAAAACATAGGCTCTACCAATTGAGCTAAACCGGCTTGTGAAATGTATGATAGCCTAATCCCGTTACAGCTATCAACAGTTTTGTTTACATGTGCAACAGGAGTGGGCAGCGTACCCAAATAGCACTTATAGCTTATTTCGCAGGTATGGGATAGCACGAAATTTTAAGCTATAGCTACTGCTGGAGTTTAACCAGCTGCGTTTGCACCCGTTTGGGTGCTTATCGCAATTGCGTCTGCGTCCTGTTGCTTAAAAAGTACCTTAGTAATGTAAATCTTAATGCTGTATGCAAGTGTCAAAGTTCTGGCGCTTTGCAAAACTGCGTTTTGCTTTTGCGCAAAGCAATTGTATAACAGCTAGTACATACTTTACAAGCGCCAATTTAAATTTTTTTTGATCAGTTGCTGTCAAATTCGCACTACCTTACATTTTAACTGCCGTGTGCATTTGAACATTACGATATACGTCATATAAAGGAAGTGCGTTTAATGAACAAGCGACAGGAAGAGTACAAGGACGTCTGCGTTAAGGATAAGGACGAAAGCAGCTACGCAACAGTTATGCTGTCAACAAGCGAACACGAAACGCATAGCGGATCGAGTGTTATATGCGTGCGATTGCAAGCTTGCTTGCAGAATGGATTAAAGCTTGCCAAGCAATACGGAGCTAGAGCCCTTCCCGACGGCACATATGAAACGTACGCGGTGTCCGGAACATGCGAAATAAGCTGCAACGTTTGCAGCAGCAAGCAGACGGCATGGGAGGAAGTAAACAGCGTGTGCAGGATGTTCAAGCAGCAATATGATGAGTTTGACAGCTTGCAGCCCGTTAGCAAAGGATACTTTTACAGCACTGGAATGAATATGTGCTAAAGAGAGGAAAAGCCGCGCATACAGGTACGCGGCTTTTTGTTTGCAACAGGGCTTCGAACACGTGCGTAAAGCTATGTATAAGCTAAAGAGTGCAAAGCAAGTTGGTTGCAAGCTACATTATACACAACATGCGCTGGTGCTTGCGTCTAAATTTCAATAACGGTAACAGCTTCGCAGTTGCAGTCAACTACACCCGCCATAATAACTTGACACGTGCTGCTATTTGACATAGTGTGCAGCAAGCTTGCAAAGCGCTGCTTGTCCAAGTGATCGAAGAAGTCGTCCATCATTACAAGCTTTAGCAGAGAATTTGAGTTGTCCGCAATGTACTTCATAAGCATGTACGCGTACACTGTCTTTTCGCCTGTTGAAAGCAAGTTGTACGGAATGTACGTGCTTAATCCAAGCTTGCTGCGCTTTTCAAGACCGAAGCTAAAGGAGTTTGCTTTTTGGGCTACGTTAAACTTGCATGTGTACAAGCTGCCAAACAGCTCCTGCACATAGGGCGTTAGCTTTTGCTCAAGATCCGTAAAGCCCTTGCTGGAAAGCTTAGTCTGAAGCCCGTTTGCACCTGTAAGCTTTACCCAGGCGTTTAGCACGTCAAGCTTCTCCTGCAACTTGTACTTTTCAAGCATCATCGATTCAACTAAATCCGCGTTTTGCTTAATGCGTACAGCTGTGTTCAGCTTAAACGACAGATCCCTTTCAAGCTGTTTAGCGCTGTCCATGAGCTGCTGAGCTTCATTTACTTCCTTCTGCGTTACGGATTCCACTACAGCGCTTGCAGCTTTTTCAAGTTTTTCCTCAGCAGCTTTCCTTTGCGACAGCTTGAAGTTAAGCTCGTCAATGAGCTTGAAGCACTTCTGCTTGTCCTGTTCAGTGCTGTTCAGCTGCTGCTGCAAGAATTTAATGTCGCTGTCGCACTCCTTCACTTCCTGCTGGTAGCTGTCAGCGTCGCTGCTGTACTGCGCGAGCTTGCTAGCGTATTGAGGCTTTACGCGTGCAATGGACTCGCAAGCAAGCTTCGTGTATGGGCAGCTGGAATCACTGTTTACAACGGACTTGCATGTTTCAATGTTCGCTTTGCACTCGGCTAAGCATTCAAGAGCTGCTTGCTTTTGCGCTTGCGTAGAGTCCAAGTTTGCTTGCAAGTCCTCCTGTAGCTCAACTGTATCGTCAATGCTGGACTGCAACTCCGCCTGCTTTGACTCGATGTCTTCCACGCTCAACATGCGGCTTAAATCGTCCGACAGCTTGTTAATTTGAGATGTGCGGTTTAGCGCGTTAGTGTACTTCTTGAACTTGTCCATGTACGACGCTTGCGCTGCATCGTACTTCTTGACAGCAGCATCGTACTGCTGCTGCAACGCGTCCACGTCCAAGTCATCAGAATCGGAAATATCGGAGGAGTCAAGCAAGCCGTTAACTGCGTTTTCCTTTTCCGCTAGCGCAGCTTTGCAGTACGACACGTCGTTCTTTAGCGTGCTGTTTGCTTCAATTACGCTGTCCACGGCGGAGCTTGCGTCAATTTTTGAAAACTTGTCCGCGTACTCCTTAACAATGTCAACGTTGTACACAACGTCAACGTTTACTGCGCTTTGCAGCTCCTGCTCCCAGTTCACACTTTCGTTCATTCCAGGAATAAACTGAATAAACCAGTCCTTTAGCTTGTTGGACGTAAGTGACGTGAACGAATTCCAGTCAAATACGGGCAGCTTGGAGTCTCCAATAATTTGATCCATAGTTGGATCGCTGCCAAATGCTTCATGAGTAAAGTCGGAAGTAACAGTACGGCCCTTTCGCTCAAACGTTCGAGTAAATTCAACAGTGTGAGTGCCCCAGTCCGAAGCGCCGAGCTCAACCGTAACTTCAATCCTGTTGCCGTTGGCGTGCTCCATAATAGCTGCGTTGCTTTTTGCAGTACCGGGAATGTATCCCAGCAGGCAAAGCTGAATGGCGTTCAGCACCGTGGACTTACCCGCTCCGTTGGGTCCGTGCAAGTACACAAGCTGCGACAGCTCGTACTTCTTGTACTTAACGTTTCGCATTCCTTCAATAGTTACCGATTTAATGTACACAGTGCTCTCCTTACTTACATGCGTACTTTTACAAGCTCATAAGCCACTCGGGCTTTACGTCTCTGGTTGTTGTTTCGCCCTGTCCTATAACTTTGATTGTGTACGGAGCTTTGTCATCGGATATTGCAGTAACGTACCAAAGCTTTCCATCGCTCTCGCCTCGATACGTTTTACCCACTTCAATGGGCGTTCCGTGCTTTGTTACGTATTGTTTACCCATGTACTGTTTGCATACGCTTTGCATCTCGTCCTGCAAGCCTGTGCAGTCATGCCACTGCTTCAAAAACTTGTACACCGTAGCGTCGTTAACGTCAACGCACCTTAGCACCTTCATCCAGGACACAACCGCGGAGCATCGAAAGTTTAAGCTTTCAATAGCTTTTTTCGTGCTGTAGGAGCTGTACGTGCCCTCGGGCTCCTGCATTGCCATAGCGGAGCATGCGGACGCAAGCCTTGAAGCTTCGACGCTAAGCCGTAAAAGCATGTCGTGCTCGCTTACGTTGTCGCTAATTTCCTTAACAATGTCGTCGTTGCTAACAACAGTCATGTAGTCCTCCTTACGTTGCTTACTGACTGATATAACGATTACGCAGCTGCACAATATCCTTCATACGCATAAGCTGCTACGATAAGTATGCATGCCGTTGCAAACGCTATGCAAAGCACAAACAGCCAAAAGTCAAATGGATCGTCGAAGTCCTTAGCGAGTTTATTCATGTATGTACGAATATGCTGCTTGCAGCGCTTCCTGTCTAGTCTCATACCCTGTGCAATTTCCTACTTTAATGTAATAAGTTGCTCCAAATGTTAAAGGTCGTATATCGTTTTGACCTACATACGGGAACCACCTGTCGCAGTACACTATTTTGTCGTTGTCAAAGTCGGTGTACTTTACAACTTGCTCCTTGCATACGTATCCTTGCTCCTTGTACGCATTGTCAGGGTTGTAAAACTCTGCATATCCTTTTTGCACGTTCTCAAGCGTAAACATGTGAAACACTCTCCTTGCGCACTGCTGTTTACTGATGCATAAGTTCGTCAATAAGCTCAGTGCACTTGGACTCTATGTCGCTAAGGGAAAGTTCTCGTTCCTGAGCAGTAACTTGCTTCATGAGGTAGTTTAAGCTCTTTCGGGCTTCAATAGTGTATTGAACAGCAACAAGAGCCTTGTACATCCTGTTAACCTGATAGCAGTAGTCCTCTTGACGAGTTCCTTCTTTAGGGCATTGCTTCTGTGCGTTAGCGTATGCTGCGTTCAGTTTGTCCAATCTGTTAATGACAAAAGTAGACACATACGGTTTTGTAAAATACGCATCGCATAGAATGTCGTTGGTAATTATTGACTCTAGCACGCGCTCCGGCAGCTTATCTGCATTTTTCCGTTTAACGCATATGCCTATAGTTCCATATGTCCAGGAGAATCCATGCTCAAAGTAAAGCTTAACGCCGTCATGCCAATCATCATCGGCATATGTGCTAGCTTCGTTGAATTTAGCTTCCTCAAAGTCATTAACGTTAAACCAAAACTCAAACGTGCCGTCCGCAAGATCCGAATCATGTAGGACGCTGCTGCATTTGTGATAGTATTGGCAAAGAGCATGCTTAACTACGTATGCTCCAATTTTAGGCACTTTCATGCAGTCGTTGATGTGCTTGCATGCTTTGTCGTAGCTGTAGATTTTGTCAATCTGGTACGTGTCCTGCATGACAATGGATCCTTCGTCGTCCACAAGACAAGGAACGGCAATGCGATACGCTTGCTCATGTCCCCACACATCTCCGTGCACTTTGAAAATGTCTCCAGGAACAATATCGGATATGCAAGTTACAGTTCTAGTCACTGCAAGCTCCTTTCCTTAAAAAGAAAGATACTGTATAACTTTCATTATACAGTATCTTATAGAGCATACAAATGTCAAGTTTGCTTTACACGTCAAATCGTCTAATGCGATCGCACATCTTAGCTAAGCGCTGGTCAATTTCGCGCTCATTTTGAAGAATCTCCTCCTTTGCTGTTTCCTTGTCTTCCAGCAGGATTATGATACTTGTAACAACATCCATCATTTCATCGTACAGGTTTTGCTTTACCTGCCAAGCAGTGTACTTGTGCTCGTTAAGAGGATATGCGTCCTTGTTTTCAAGTCTAACGCACTTTAAGCAGGCTTGAGCAAGCTCGGAGCACTCCTCAGCAAGCATCTCAAGTTGCGACCTGCGCGAAACTGCTGTTCTAATGTACTTAACCTTGTCGTTAATGGACGTACTTTTGTCACCCATGGCTACTCCTTTGCAGTAATTACATCCTTTGCAGTAATTAAGACATCAGTTGAAGTAATTAGATACTGAGCGTACGGAAGAGTTTCGGCTACTTTGCAGAACTGTCGCCACTCGTCAAGCTTGTGATTCTTCCTGGACTTGTACATGTTGTTAAGCACTTCGTAATTTAGCATTACTGTTCGCTTCTGATTGTACGAGCTCGGAAGAAGCTGAATCATTTTATACCAATAACGTTTATCCTTAGTTTTGATATACAGCTCTCGAAGTTCATTGAGCATACCCACTGTATAGATCAAAATCTCAGCATCGTCCAAATACACGGGGTTATCTTCCGTACCGACGAGTTGTGTCTGCGGATGCTCGATATCATCCTCCCACATATACTCACGAGAGAAGTCGTCGACTGAGAACTGTTTAGCATGAATCTTGTGCATGGTGCTGCAAGAGTTTGCGACAGTGCCAACCTTGTAAGTGTCAAATTCCTTCCACCAGTACAACGGAGCTGTAATGTCCATGTACACAACAATCATCCTAAGGTACTTTCTGTGGTCTATGCCAGCATTGCGTAGACGCTTCATAAGACTAAGGTCGTTTTTGCCTATGTAGAATGCTGCCTGAGGATCACAGCTTGACGTGCAAGGACACGTCTCGGGCCATTCAGCTAGCTTCGGAATAACGCCGTCCTGCTTGTACTCGTCAAAGTCCTCATCGCAGAGGCAAGGTGTGTCACAAGCACTCCAGCTGTCCATTAGGTCCCAGCTGTTCATCGGATTTCGCATGCCTCTAATAGCTTCAGTCCATCCGTACGTTCTAATCTTTTCAATTGTGATCATGTTACCTCTTCCTTGTTTTGGACGCTCTACGAGAGTACCAGTTGCTGCATAGCGATACTATAGCAGCTACAGCAAGGACAAGCATAGCAGCTGCAAGAGCTGCAACAGCGCACAGCTGAACGTTTTTGCAGACGTACCAGCATATGCAAAAAGCAGTAGCGAACAAGCAAAAGCAGTAGCATAGAACTAATGAGCTTTTAAATGTAAGATTAAACGTTGTGCGTCTCATTGCTTTCCTTGTCGTTAACAATGTGCCAGGCTTTAATGTCGCCGCTGCGTTCGATCATTACGCCTATGCTTAGCATAACTACTGACACAGCAAACGCGAAAATTAACACGCGATATAGAAATTGAGTGTCAATGCCTTGGCTTGCCGTAGCTATAAGCACTACAGTCACAGCAATGAATGCGTTGATAAAGCTTAGAACTGCAACGCACAAAGCATCCGAAAAACTGAATAGCTTTAACGGACAATCACTGCTGCTTGCTTTTGGCGCTTTCATCGATGCCTTCCTTCTTCCTCTCAGCTTTCCACTTAAAGTATTCAATCATGTCATCGCTTTGTCCAGTAGCTTTTTTCTTCATCCAGTAAAACGCGTACTTCCAGACAATCAAAATGCATCCAATTGCTCCTGCGCTTGCGGGCAAAAACAAAGGAGGACAAAGTGCTGCAACTGCTTGAAGAACGAAGCACCCGACAAAGCAAAGAGCAACAGTTGTTGGGTTGTTTACTCCGAGCTTGCTTTCGATTGAAATTATGGAAAACTTTGCAAACTTGAACAAGTACCAAAACAAAGCAAACGTAACTGCTACTGCGAAGATGAAAATCATGACTGCTCCTTACTGATGTTAAGGTCACGGTACAGTTCCGCTCTGAGCTGTTCCATTCTTCTGTTTTCCGCAATGAAGTTGCACATGCGAAACGCTATGTGCAGAGCGTCGTTAAGCGACAGCAGGTTAACGTGCTTTTTAAAATTCACGCCTCCAGTGCGAAGCGTGTCGACACCCACAAACGTTCCGGGTATGCCGTACTCGTACAAGCTTCCGACGTACGTAATTCCTCCGTACACAGTAGCAAGCGTGGCGTGAAGCTTTTCCGAGTCCTTGTACTCAGGGCATTCAGCGTACACGCAAAACCAGTAGTCGCACTCGACGATAACAGCGTTTACGTCGTTGTACGTAAACTGCATCCTAATCTTCGGCAGCAGCTTAATTTTAGTTTCCATGACATCCTTCCTTGAAAGCAAGCTGAAAGGAAGGGAAGGCTAAGCAGCCTTCCCGTACCAGCTATCCGACACGCTAAAGCACTTGCAGCGCGTAAGCTTCGTCTGCTTAACGCCCTTGTACTCCGTGTGAGCGGAAACAGTGCCCTTAATGGAAACGCGAGATCCGGAGCAAGCTACGCGACGGTACACTGCGTTGTTAGTGTCGGACTCAATGTCGCAGCCGAGTGTGCTGGCAGTCTTCCACGTAAACGCGTTGCCGTTGTCGTCGGCAAGCGTGTAGATGGTGTATGCGCCGTAGTCGCTGTATCCGCGATACTCGGAAACAACAGTAAGCTCAAGCTCGACGCGGTCCTTTACGCTGAACTGATACTCGCTGCTGGAAAGATCAGGAAGCTGGTCGCACCACTTGTTCACGTTTACAAGTGTGTACTGACGGCCATAGTCGAACTGATGCTCGAACAGCTCAACGCTGTACTTGCCAATGAAGCCCTTGTACGCGACGTTGTTGTTCTTGAAAACGCTGCAGAAGTTCTCGTCGCTGTCCTGCTCGCGAAGCTGCTGAACGATGACGCCAAACTGCTTGGTGCTGATGTTGCGGTCCTCGCAGTGTCCGTTCTCGTCCACAATGCTGTCGAGGATAGTTTCGGCGAAGTTAGTCATTTGCTGTACCTGCTTCCTGCTAGCGTTTGCTCTACGTAGTTATTATATAACAACAGTTATACAATTTACAACTAACATTAGAAAGTTAGCAGGAAAAGAAGTCATGGTAGCTGTGCGACCCATCAGTGAAAATCTTGCTGCGAGGAGCGCCCACAGCGCCTAGGCAGGATTTCCATGCGTAGCAGTCGTGCCCATATTTGAACAAGCACCACATATTTACCTTAATAATGTCCTTGTGCTTTTGCACCGCAGCTTTCATCGCTTCGGCGATGTCCATAAACATTACTTCGCCGTTGTGAACGTACGCAGGATGAACAGCTCTGTCGTAAAACAGATACCAGTTCAATTTGTCCCATACAAGAACGTTGTCATGTGCGTGCTGCTGCTTAAATGCATCAAGAGCATCCGTAACTCCTTGCGTCTCGTTGCACAGCACGTCAAACGTGCACGGCATTTCAAACGTGTGCAGCTTGCTTGGTTCCACGTTCGCTAGCGCTTTTGCGTTAACGTTGTGATCAGCCAAGTACTCAGCCTGCTTGCCGCTGTACAGCATAACCACGAAATTGCAAACGTCCTTGAAGTTTTCATCCTTAAACGTGTCGTTGACTACGTACTGGTCGGAGCTGTTGCGGATTACCAAATACGTCTTTCCGTTAGTCATGATGTCTAGCCCTTCTCTAAGCTGTACTGCAACTTAAGTATATACTAATTGCTATACAGTTATTATGCTGATTGGTAAAATACGATTAAGTTTTTTCTAGCACGCGTGCAAGCTGTGTACAGCAGGTTCTCGTTTTCCTCATTCTTAATCTTAAACGCGTTTCCGTTTACGTTAGCTACTGCAACGCTGTCGTATTCAAGCCCCTTTACTGAGTGGATTGTTCCAACGTGAACGGAGCTTTCAGGACTTGACTGCACTTTGTTTTTAAGATATGCAAGTAGCTGCTCGTTTGCTTCGAATTCGTTGTCAGGAAGCGGAACGTCGAACATGTCGCAAAGCATAAACGTTGCGTCTCTAACGCTGTAGCTTTCAAGTACGGACGCAACGGACGCAATATCGGACAACAGCACGGAAGTACTTGGGAAGTACATGCACTTGCTCTCAAAGATTTCATCGTCCTGCATACCCTGTAGCTTGAGCTTTCGGTACAGCGCGTACTCCCTGTCCGACATGTTAGCAGCTGCCCATCTATACTTAACTGCATCGCTGTCGCATGCTTCCAAAACGTTTACAGCGTACTCGGAGTCAACGTTGCGGGAGAAGTTTACGCCCAAGCGCTTAAACGCGTCGGCAACTGATTGAACTTCCTTGTTTGTTCTGCACAGCACTGCAACCGATCCCGATTTTGAGCAAATTTTGCAGTACTTAGCAAGTGCGCTGTACGTATCATCCTCGTTCATGTCAAAGCACTCTCGAACGCAAGGTCCTTTGCGGGTTGACTTTAACTCAACCCTGTACTTCTTTGACCTAAACTTTTCACTCATGCTGTTTACGTATGAGCAAATGTTGAATGAGGATCGGTAGTTAACGGGCAGCGTGTACGTAACCCATGAGTCGCTTTCAAGCAGCTGCTTTAGAGGCTTGTTTGAGCAGCCTCTAAACTGATATATGTTTTGAAGAGCGTCTCCGCAAAGCACTCTGTTGCAGTGCTGCATTGACTTAACAAAGTTGAACTGATACTCGTCCGTGTCCTGAAACTCGTCAACAAACAGGTACAAGTATCTTTCCTTAACGGGCACTACGCACTCGTCATCGTCAACAAACAGCTGGCACACTTTTTCGTTTAGCGTGTCGTAGTCAATAACGTTGGCTCTTTTAAGCAGCTGAGACAAGCGCTTGCAGTAGTTCTCGTACATTCTCAAGTTTTTGCCGTGCAGCGTCCAGGGTCTGCTTATTTGCTTAAACGACAGCGTGCAGGACGTGTCGTCCTTTGCTTGCAGCTTGTAGCGCTGCATGTCCATGTCGCTTGCAACGTCAGGAACTGCGTTAAATCCCAAAGTTTGCGCAACGCCTGGATATTCCGATAGCACTTTGTAGCAGAACGCGTGGAACGTGTTAAAGTCAGGAACGGCGTCGTATTGAGAGTCCTGTACTTTAAGGTACTTGTCTCGCATGTGCTCCGCTGCAACTCGAGTAAACGTAAGAACCAGTATGCGCTCAGGGTCAACGTTGCAGTATGTTACAAGTCTGTGAATGCGGGACAGGAGCGTAAACGTCTTTCCGGATCCTGCGCCTGCTTGCACGACTATGTCCTTTGCTGCTGACTGTATTACAGCGCTTTGATATCCATCGGGTACAATGTCCGCCATTACTGTACTGCCTTTGCGTTGTACTTTGGAATAAGAACGTCCTCAATGTCCACTGTGTGACGAAGCCAAGGAATGACGTCTACAGCTCGCTTGTACGCGTCAGGAGCTTCGTCCATTGTTTCCTTGCAAACGGACGTGGAGTAGATACCTTCCATCTGCTGCTTAAACTTTTCAACGTCAAGCTCCTTAAAAGCTTCATGTCGACTCATAACGCGACCAGCTCCGTGAGGTGCTGACCAGTTCCAGTCCTTGTTTCCTTTTCCGCGACCCAGAATGCAGCCGTCCCGCATGTTTAGAGGGATAATAACCCTCTCATGCTCCAACGCGCGAATAGCTCCTTTTCGCACAGTGTTGCAATAGTCGATGTAGTTGTGAATTGTGTGCCAGCTTTCGCGCTTGTCAAATTGAAGTCCGAATTTACCCGCGATAGCGTCGGCAATGCGCTCTCGATTTGCGCGAGCGAACTTTTGTGCTTGCTTCATGTCGTGCAGGTAGTCGTCTCGGTCCTCATAGCAAAGATATGCAAGATCCTTCAGACCTTGATCCGCGCACCGCTTTTCGGCAAGACGCTGATAGATGTTGCACACCTGCAGGCCAAGGTTTCGGCTTCCTGTGTGAATAACAAGATACTGACTTCCGTCCTGTGCTTCGTCCACTTCGATAAAGTGGTTTCCTCCGCCAAGAGTTCCAAGCGACTGCTCAATCCTGCCCTTGTTTTTCAGCTTGCTGTAGCACAGGAAGTCGTAGTCCTTCGACAAGCTGAACATGTACCTGTCGTTTACTTCAAATCCCATAGGGACTACTTCGCGAACCGCTTTATCGAACTTTTCAAAGTCCGTAATCTTGTCAGCAAGCTTTCTAACGTAGAGGCCACAGCCGATGTCAACGCCGACCAGGTTGGGCACAGCTTTTGACATATAGTCAGCTGTGAATCCGATAACGCAGCCCTTGCCTGAATGACAGTCAGGCATAATGCGAATCCTTGCGCCCATGAACGCTTTGCAGTTTGCTACTTCCTGAATTTGATCAAGACAGCTTTGCTCAACATGCGATGCAAAGATTTTAACGTCTGCAGTCATGTACATACCCTTCCGTGTTTGCTCTGTGCGTACAAGGAAAAGTATATACTATTTGATTTACATTTATGTAAGCAATTTAAAGACTTTTAAGTCTGTTGGCGTGCGTAGTGTACGTCTGACCCGTTTCCAGGTGCAAAACTTCACAGCACTCGCTGTCTCCGTATACATACTGCACTTTAACGGGCTCGTCGTTGCTTTTTAACAGGTACGTGCATCCTTTAACAACTACGGTGCCGTCCTCGGTTGTCAGGGACAAAGTTTGACCCGCTTTGTCCATTAGACTTGATATTTCGGAAGTAACTCTGCTTTGACAGTCCTCGTAGTTGTCCTCGGAATAGTAGTGAACTCTATCGCATTCGTCTATGTCTCGTCCGTCAAGCCCTAAGCGCCACGATATGTCGTTTAGCATGTCACGGAGATTTTCGTTTTCGCGTTCGAGTTCAGCGTTGTGTGCTTTAAGCTTGTCGTTCTGCTCCTCGAAGTACTGCTTTTTCGTAACTACTTGAGCTGTAACCATTATGCTACCTCGTAAGCCACTCGCCGTTGCTTGATATTAACTTGTCCACGTCCTCGCTCTTAGCGATAAACATGCACTCCTTGTCGTAGTACTCGCCGTCGCATACGCAGTACGTTTGGTATCCGTCCTGAGCAAGTTCCTTGCACAGCTCGTTCGTCGACATTAAAGCAACTTTGTCAACTCCATACAGATCAATTGCAAACTGCCTAAGCTTTCTTTACTGACCAATGTAACATCCGCTGTTAACAGTCATAGCACAGTCCTTTTCTATGTCCTACTCTAGTAGGAAGTATAGCAGCTCCGCACTGCGGGCAGTTTACAAATGCTCGAACGTTTATTTTATTCGATGTTACTGTGTAATGGCAGGAGGAGCATTCAAAGCCGTTTTGGTGCATAGCGTATCGAGGGCGATCAGGGTTTACGTAGTAGACGTTTGTAGCAGTATTCACAGTATTCTCCGTTGCTGCATTGATATTAGTTGACACAGATCTATATATTGACACTCCTCATAATTAAAATCAAGGATTCTCGGTTCTGCGAGGTCTGCCGTCAGAGCGGATATCGCCTTTCAGGTCTTACGTCCTCTCCCTGAGCGTTTAGACGACTACAGCCGTCGTGGTTCCCACGTGTCCCGCGGTACCTTCTGTGTTGGAAAGAATTCGCTTTCCTTCCGCTAGTATGTTTCTTGCTGCATTGACGTCGCGATCGTGGTGTGCACCGCACGCAGGACAGTTCCACGACCGTACTGACAGCGGCAGGATTTCGAGCCTGTGCCCACAGCTTGAGCAAGTCTTACTCGATGGGTAGAAGCGGCCGACCCTTACGAAAGTGCGTCCGCGCTCGGTACACTTGTATTCAAGCAGCCGCGTGAACTCGCCGAACGAGGCATCCGACACAGTTTTCGCCAGATGATGATTCTTCATCATGCCCTCGGCGTTTAGATGCTCCATGCACAGGACTTGGTTCTCATCCGCGAGCATGGTAGTGACTTTGTGAAGGGTATCGGTTCTGGAATCAGCTATCTTCGCATGAATCTTGGCAACCTTCTTCCGCTGTTTCAGGTACCTGCCGCTTGGCCTCTCGCCCTTGCGGGCACCCTTCCTGCGGGAAAGCTTGCGCTGTTCCCGCGCAAGCTTGCGCTCATATTTCTTGAGATGATGCGGATTTTCGATTTTCGTGCCATTCGAGAGCGTTGCAAGCGTTTTGACGCCCAGGTCAATTCCGACCTCTTGATTGGTCGCAGGAGCGCTCTTGAGTAGTACGTCGGTGCAGAGGAAGGTGGCGAAATAACGGCCAGCAACATCTTGGGAAACCGTAATGGATACTAAACGTCCCTGAAGCGGTCGAGATACTTTAGCCCGGACAGTTCCCAGTTTTGGCAACGCAATATGATTGCAGTCTATGACCTTGCCGAGATTGGTGCGGTACGACTGTCGGCAGTGCCGGCGCGACTTGAACTTAGGGAAGCCGGGCTTCTTGCCCTCGCGCACGCGTCGGAAGAAGTTCTTGTAGGCGCGGTCGAGATCGCGAATGGACTGTTGAAGCGCCATGGAGTCTGCTTGCGCTAGCCAGGCAGTCTCAGGGTTACGTTTCCATACTGGAAGCATTCGACAGAGCTCCACCCACGAGACAGTCTTACCTATCTTCGCATAAGCGGACTTCTTGACATCAAGAGCGCGGTTGTACACGAAGCGGCAGCAACCGAAGGTCCGCGCGATCTGGTCGCGCTGTGATGCATTCGGGTAGATCCGGTATTTGAACCCGCGTTCCATTAGCTAGACCTTCTTCCAGTGCTTGATGTAATTCCTTAAAGCGTTCGTCTACTTTGTTCACAAGAATAGGCTGACGGTACTTCGCACAGAGGACCACGAAGTAGTTACAGGAAAACTATGTTGCAGTTGTCGTGGTATACATATTATACAGTATTGAACTGCATAATATGTACCGTCTTATATCCTTATAGCTGCAACAAAGCACACACAAGCAATAAGAGCAAGCATGCAAACTATGGATACTGCTACGTACGCCACGGAATAAGCTAGCGTTCTCTCGGAGTTGCTAGCATTATTCATACAGCATCGTTATTCCGTACTGCTTAGCTACTTCGTGCTCTATCTTGCAGCCTCTAGCAGCTCTCCAACCTTTGCAGAAGTAAACAGTGTCGCATCTGCTCATCTGATCGAGACTTTTTGCTAAGTACCACACAGGAGCGTTTACAACGCCCACAGCGGCAAGCTCGTCTTCGCTTACGTCGTCAAACAGCGTGTTTACTACAGCGTATCCAAGGGTTTCCAAGTACTCCTTAACGTCCAAGTACTTTCTAGCGACCTCCTCGCTGCTTAATCCGTTCATGGGCATTGAAATCATAGCGTTGCGAGTTTTCACGTACACACCAAGTCCAATCGTTGAAAGTCTACAGCACGGCTATGCAAGCAGCAACAACTGCGTAACACAGTATTTTAATTATATATGACAGCACTGCTAAGGTTGCTATGTTTAAAGCTGCAATAGCTAATAAGCCTACTGCAACACCTGAAATTTTCACGTCCGTCTCCTTTGATATTTAGTTTTACTTGGAGTTAATGTACAGCCATATTGCGGTAGCGACAACGCAGCACGCTAAAACTTTTACCAGATCGAAAACTGTGTCGTTCATGAATACTCTCCAACGTGAAAGCAAAGCAGCAAAGCGCTTTATAGCGTACTTTGCTGCTTGCTGTGCGTAACGTTACTGCTTGTTTTAGTATGCAGTTGCGCTATGCTTGCTTGCCAAAGTCCTTGTCTCGAACTATCCATTTAAGCATCTGCTTAGTCTGCTCGTGGCAGCAAGGGCATTCGCCTTCGATGGACTCGACGTCAGTATCGGACTCAGTCATAGCCGAAATGAAAATGTCGTGGCATCGATCGCACTCGGCTACGTAGTGATTTTCAATGTTGTTTTCGATGTCCAGGATAGTATCAGCAGGAGCATCCGAAATGTCGTCCACAGCGTCCTGTAAATCGTCTATAGCGTCCGATGCGTCATCCGCTGCGTCTCGTACGCTTTGAGCGTCCTCAAGGTCGTCAAAGTCGAATTCAGCAGCCATAACAGGCTTAAACGTTCCTAAGGTTTTCTTCATGTTGCATCCCTTCGCACAGCTGTTTAACACGTAAAATTCAAGCAGCTTTAACTATTTATTTAAGGCTCGCTAACTTGCTGAACAACAGGAATGCTTGACGGCTCGCACTGCATCGACTCAACGCTATAAGGCACTTCGTCCATGTTAAGCTGTCTGCGCAAGCTGTTGTTTTCGCACTCAAGATGCGCAAGAGCTTTAAGCACGCTCATGTTTTCGTACTGCTTAATTATCCTGTCCCTGTTAAGCACTTTGCTGTTAAGCAAGCTAACTCTTTCCCTAAGCTCGCTGTTTTGCATCATGAGCTTGTCCATGTGAATTTTGATTCGCTTGTTTGCTGCTGCTTTTGCGCTTGCTCCCTCGGAGTGCTGCTGAAGAGCTTTGGAAGCAACGTAGAGTCTGTTTACCAAATGCCCTGCGCTGTCGCCCAGCTGCGGCACAACAGCTTCGGGCACTTTGGGCCATCCGTTGTTGTCGCTAATGTACTTTTTAACAGCGCTGTCGGACGATACGCAGTCGTACCAAGGAACTCCGTTCGCGCACTCCGCATCCAAAACAGTGCCGTCATCAAATGTTTCAGGGTACTTGCTAACAAGTAGTTGCAAAATTCGGACGCAGATTAAGCGTCTCTCCGTTTTAACGCAAGCTTCTCCGGATTCGTCCTTCGCAAGCTCGTCAATTAGCGCTGTTATGTCGTCCCTAAGCTGCTTGTACGCTGTAGCCATTGGTAACCTCCTGTTTCTGTGCACGTTAAGTATAAAGCAAAGCGCCCAGCTGCTACACTGGGCGCTTTTAAAAATTTACTCGCTCATAAAGCTAAGAATCTTGGGCTTAACCATTGTGCCGCCCACTAGCTTGCTAAAGCGCTGATCCTTGTACTCAAGCTCGTTCTTGCGCACAGGAACGTCGTGGCTTACGTAGTCGTAGTAGGAGTTAACAAGAGCAAAGCAAGTGCCGAAGTCCGAGTTAGTCGGCGAATTGTAGTACTTGTTAATGTACAAAGCACGCTTCTCGTCAACGTTCTCCCTGCTGTAGTCGTAGCGAGGCGAGTTAGGATCCGTGTTAGTGTACGGGTACATGTACTCGACAACTTCCTCGATGCTGTGCTTAGCTTTGCGATCCTTCAGCTTTTCAATGTACATGCCAAAGTCGGACTTGTAGTCGCCGAACATAGCGTAAGCAGCCTTCATAGCGTCAAGCTTTCCGCCAATGTTCAAGCTGTGACGGAATCGAGCTATGTTGTCAGTGTTCTTCATAAGCTGGCGGTACATGTTCTGGCAAATAATGCGAACAGGACTGCAAATAAGCGAAGCGGGGAACTGTCCGTTAAAGCTGTTAGTTGCCATAACGTTCAGCGTGTACGCGTCTCCACCGAAGTTTGCGTCCTCCATAGTAACAACCATGAAGCAAAGTCCTTGAGCAGTGACGCCGCCGGCAGTTACTTTGCCGCCCACTTCGATGAACGGCTCAAGCATGCTGAAGATTTCCTGGTTCTGAACAAGCTGGTACGTGTTGCTTACGCAGCCCATAAGGGCGTGGCTGTCGCTGCGCACGTTGGCAACCAGGCCGGGCACGTTTCCGTAGTACACCAGATCAGGGTTGGAATCGTCCTCGTACTGAAACTTAAGGTCCTTGGTTTCAACCGTGAAGTCCAGGCCGCACACGCGCATAGCTTGATCAACCGTGCTCCACTCGCCCTGCGTGCCCACGCCGATCCACGGAGCCTTGGGCTTGTCGTTCATCAAAGTTGCCATTGCGTTCGTCATTTTGGGTCCTCCTGCTTGGACGTATTCCTGCAACACACTTAGTATTATACGAAATAAAGAAGAAAAGTAAATAACTTTTACTATTTAATTTAAATTGCTTGCTTAGCGTCGTTTAGCTGACGCTGCTTTAGCGCTTTTATCTCTTTGTCCATTTGCAGTCTAACTAGATCCCACTGCCTTGAAAGTTCAAGCTGTTCGTACACGTTGCTAAGAACGTATTCAAGCAGGTCCTGATCATCATCCTTGTACTTCTTGCAGCTAAAGTACGTAACAGCTTCAAAGAACACGCAATTGGACATTCCTATGCGGACGTGCACTTGAACTCGAACTGCATCGTAGCTGCCCTTGTACTTGAAGTTCATGTGATCCATTTGCAGATCTGCTTCATTTACGTCTTTAAAGTACTTGCTGGGCTTTCTGTACTTCTTTATGTCGTTTGCAGCTTGCTCAGCATAGCGTTCACACAGCTGTTCCAGTGCGCTTTCCAGCAAGTTGTTTCTGTACGTTCCGCTAACGTTAAACTTCATCGTTGCTTCCTGTAGCGTTAGGATCCGCTTGAAACGCCTCTTCAATGGACTCGTACACGTCAAACGCAGGCTCGAAAAAGCGCAACTCGTCAAGAGGATCGTTTGCAAGAACGGGCATGTCAACGTTGGATTCGTCAAGCGATCGAGTTTGATTAAGTTTTCGCCATTCACTTCGCCTGCGCTGCGTCCTAACTGCGTCAATAACGCACAGATCCTCGTACCACTCCTCGTACAGCTGATACGCTACGGACTTGAAGCTGTGACAGTATGCGCAGTCATCCGGAATAAAGCAAGTAGCGTACACGCTCGACTGTACAAAGTCGGACATAAAAATAGCAGTAGCAGTTACGAATGTGTAGTTCTCGGGCACATCAACTGTGCAGTTTGCTGCACCTGCTCTATACGTCCTAACGTATACGTTTGTGTGAAAGCTGCTACATTTCATTACAGCTTGAATAACGCTTTCGTTGTCCTTTGCAAACTGACGTGCTGCTGTGCGACAGATGTAATCGAGTTGCTCTTTTGTGTACTGCGACATTTTGTACCTCCTGCTTGCTAGCTACTACTGCTGCATAAATGTATATCTAACATTATACAGTTGTAGAATTAAAAATAAAGCGTCCAGCTTCGATCTTTGCCACAATCAAAGCTGGACGCACACAGAAGGGAGGAGAGCACCCAAATGTAGTAAAGGTAGCTTGCTACTTGCTAACCATAGCGTTGACAAGCTTGCGATACAGCTCGTCCGTAAGGTCGGCTTTCATTTGCGAAACGCTAAGAGTTTCGGACTTGTACATGTCAACGTACGCCATAGTGTCGTACTTGCTGCCTGAAGCTTCAACGTAAATTCGAACTAAATCGTCGTTGTCGTCCTGATTGTTGGGTGCATAGTAGCCTTGGGCATTGTAGTACAGATCAGTGATGCTAAAGGTATCATCAAACTGCTTGTCAAGCTGCTTTAGCACGCGCTCAACAACGGGTCTAATGTTTTGATCGTTAAAGATAGCGTCCTCGGCTTTATCGGATTTGCTAAAGTCAAGCACTGCTACGTAGCGTCCGGAAGTTTCGGCGTCAAAGTACGCGTCCTCGTCAACGCTCTGCACAGCAGCGTCCAGTTCAGACTCAATTGACGCAAACTCGTCATATGAAATTTCGGCTGCAAGCGTAATGCGCTTTTCCGTGTCGCTTACGGAGTCAAGGCTTACGCGAAAGCTTTGCAGAGCTTCGCTGCGCGAATATCCTTCCTCCATGAACATGTTAAGCACAATGTCGGACACTTCGCTTACGCACTCAGCAGCAACTTCCATGTTCGGGTCGATGCTCTTTGCAGCATGTTTAATCATTCGCTTCATTGAAGTTTGTTCTCCTTGTATTTTGCCAGTATCATGAAAAACAGCGCACACACTTTAACGGTGTCGTCAATTGTGTACTCGGATCCGATGACGTTTAAGCAGCAAGCGCTGGCATAGTCATTTATGTGGTCCTCCGTAAACGACATGCTCCAAGGGCTTACTTCCGAGTCCCAGGAAACAGTTGACGAAAATCTAACTTTCCCGTTTCCAATCTCGGAGTTCACGTACACGTCAAAGCTGCACTGCGTTCCATCCGAAAACTGTATGTCCAGAGGCGATGACATGCTTACGCGACTTCCACAGTTACGCTGTCAACGTAGCATCCGTCAGGCTCAATGGACTCGGCCATAACGTTGTCGTAGTCATCTATATCGAAGTAGTAGTCGGCGTGGCACTTAGCAGTAACGTCAAACAACGTGTTGGGCTGCACCTTGCCTTCATATTTGGTTTGCATGTCAGCGATAATGTCGTTCAGCAAGCTCTCGTCGTCAGTTACAACGTCAACGCCGTAGCACATGTCCGCAATCTCGTCATGATCGATTACGTGATTGTCATAGAAAAAGTTGTCCAGAGATTCGGATGTGAAGTATCCTTTTTCGTCAGTAGCTACCATTCCTCTAACAATGAAGTCAACGCAGCTAAAGTCCTGATTAGGCTCGTCCTCAGGATACATCCAGTCCTTGTCCTCGAGACCAAATGACGACTTAATATATCTCTTCATGCTTAACACCTTTCAGCAAAATAATTAAAGACCATTATATAGTAAGGTAAAGTACGAACGCTTGAAATTGGACGCAACGCTGCTAGCTACCATCTTCCGTGCGCTTTCATCCATTTCACGTAGCAGCTGTACTTGCAAAACCACAGAAGCCTGCTGTTGCTTGTTGATGACGGATCACGCACTTTGTACTGATGCTTGGGCATTCGAATAAACTGCTTTCCGCACGTAGCGCACGTTTGTCTGTATTGCGAAAACAGCTGCTTTTCATAGTCAGTGGCTTTGTTTGACAGTTCCAGTTCCATAGCTAAACCCTACTCAGGCTGTAAGTAACAAACCCATACAAGGTAGAAAACAAAAGCAGCTGCCTTTGAAAGCAGCTGCCTTTGGTTCGATTCTGCTTAAAGCATAAGCTGATCGCGCATACGGGATTTAGCGGATATGCGAGCAGCTCTTTCAGCTTTCCAAACTTCGACGGAGTCGTTAAGCTGAGCAGTAACAGCAGCTTTGACGTACGAGTCGAATTCCTCCTCGCTTTCAAATATGGCGCATTTAGCAAAGAACACTTTGCCCTTGGAAACTAAGGAGCTTTCCGGTCCGTAGAACTTTACAACAACGTCGGCAACGTCATATGCACATCCGTACGTCACGTTGTAAACGTCGAAGTGCACTTCCGCGTGAACTGATGTGCGAACGTACTCATCCTCGGCAAGCTTGCAAATGAGCTTGCTGTAGTCCTTGCGGAACTTATAGGCAGCAGCTTTGCAGGCGCTTCGAATGGCGTTGGGCTCGACGTATCCGTACTTCATTGCAGTCTCCTTTGCAGCAAGTGTTAACTTACAAATACTATAATAACTATTATAGTATTAAATGTAAACATTAAATTAGAAAGAAGCTGTGAACAATGCACACTGCTTGCTTAGTGCCCTAAAGCTTTTCAAAGTGTTTATTTATACCATACGCTACTTTTCCGGATCTTATACTCTTTCCAATGTACGTACTGTATACGCTGTAATGCCGAGCAGCTTCGTCACAACTTGAGAATTCCAAGTTGTCCTCTATACATCTTATGTGCACTGGAACACTTGAATTACGCGATTGCTCCTCGTATGTTGCCCATCTTAGATTTGAGGGTACGTTGTTAGCTGGATTTCTGTCTATATGATCCACGGAAGGCTTATTTTCAGGGTTGGGAACAAATGTAGCAGCTACCAGCCTATGTACGGGTACGTTTTTATATTTGTTGTCCTTCCAAAGCATTACTTTTCGGTAGTTTCGGTACTTACCCGTAGAGTACTGACGCAGTATGCATCCTTTCTGTACTTGTATTCGTCCTATCCTGTCATATGCATATCTGGGTATGCTTCGAATTCTGCCCAAGGTGCTTGCTTGGTACACGCCCTTGTACTCTGGAATATCCTTCCAACATTCTCCGTCAAGCGTTTGCGCGTTAAGGTGTTCCCACATGGATGCAAAGTCAATATCCTGCAAATTAGTATTCCTTGGAAATACTAAGCTATGACTGTGTCCCATGTTTGCTAATAGGCGGTAATTGACATGCGATCAGCTGTTTGAAGCAGCAGCACAAGCGGACTGCGGTCTCGAGCCTCCTGCAAGTCAGACATTTCGTTTTCGCAGCAGTTGTATTCTCCCATATGCCAGCGAATAGCTAAAGCTTCATCTCGCGAAAGCCTGAAGAACTGATTTGCAATGTACATGGAAGTTACTCCATGGCCAAACGGGTACTGAGGCTTGTCGTACTTAAACGCTTGAACTTGCTCCCATTTGCCCGTTACATCGTTTTTGACGTTTCGAAAGTACGGATCGTACAGTCCGATTTTGCAAAAGTCGTGAACAAGAGCTACCAAGTAAGCGCTGTTTGCGTTTACTTTTTCAAACTTAGGAAGCTTTAGCAAGTCAACAGTTTCGTTGTAAACGTCCAAGTGATGTTCAACTAGACCTCCTGCAAACGATCCGTGAAAGCGAGTGGACGCAGGCGCTGAAAAGAAGTCAGTTTTGGAGATCCAGTCCATAAACCTGCGCCATGTCTTTTCGGCTACAGCTTCGCTTGACGCTCTCTCATACGTAATTTCCTTCATAAGGTCAAGGTAGTTCTGCACAGGGTTTTCCGCGCTAACCACTTTTTCACCCAAAATGCTGTTGTTGCTCATAACACCCTCCTGTGTTTCTAGCGGTACATAGACAAAATAGCACTAAGCGGAGATATAATTGACAGAAGATATTGTCAATGTAACTCATACATACATTAGAACGGATGTAAGTATTATCACTATGTTGCTGCGGCTAGGAGAAGCACAAACACAAACATCCAAATGCTTACACCTGCAAGAGCAATTGGCAAAGTGTTGCTGTAAAATTCCTCGTCAAGTTCTTCCTCAACTTCCTGCATGATTTGCTCGAAGTATTCATCTTCGTCGTCCTTATGGTGCTTTTTGTGCTTCTTGCTCATTGCGTCTCCTTACTCTCAAATATGATACTTGCGCTTACATCAACCCAATTAGGTACTTTGCAAGCTCCGGGCAGCGCGTTTGATTTCCGTACATGTCGTTAAACAGATCACAGCCGTTCGCAAGGTTGTACACTACTTGATCCTCCCGGTCCAAGCAGTAACACGTTTCGCCGTCGCACGCGACAATGTACCCAGTAACGTACGTGTTGCAAGGAACTTCAAACATTGTGCAGCTTGTAATGGACAGAGGAATGCTGTGCATAGCATCAATGTACCACAGCATGTCTCGATAGCTAAATCGAGTGTTGTCGTTCAGCAGCCATTGCATACCCTCGTGCTTCCTAATGTAGCTCACAATGTGATTAACGCATCCGTCATACGAGCTGTTTTCAGCGTTTGCAAACTCCTCAAGTCCAATGCTGCGGACGTACGGGTCGTTAGCTGCCCATTCCTCGATAGCGTAAACTTTTCCAGTTTGCGGGCTTACGTACTTCATAGCTGCTGCCTTTCTACCAAGCATTAACACTACAACAGTTATTATACACTTTATTTAACTTTAATTTGAGGTATTTAGATAAACTAAAAGCAGTAGCGCACAAGATGCACGCTACTGCTGTGCAGCAAGTTTCGCTAATTCATTAAGCTTAGCAAGTACTTTGCAAGCTCCGGACAAGCTGTGCTTTCATCAGTTCCGTAGCCTTCTGCAAGGTTGTACACAACTTTAGGATTCAATTCATAGTCCAAGCAGTAGCAAGTTTTGCCGTCACATGCTACAACGTAGTTATACGTATAGTCCGGAACTTCGAATACTGTGCAGGAACTTGCATCAAGCGGAATGCTGTTAACAGCGTCCAAGTACCATTTGTTAGCTTCCTGCGTATAGCTGTGTGCATCCAGAAAGCTTTGCAAGCTGCTGTACTGCTTGACTTTGCCTTTAATGTGATCCACGCAACCCATGAAAAAGTTTTCAAACTCCTGCGTTGCTATGTTAAGCTCAATACCCAGCCTGCGAGCTTCCAAGTACCAGTCCTCAACAGTGTACGTTTTGCCGTTGCTAGTGTTTACGTACTGCATTGCTTTTGCCTTTCTACTTTGCAGTAATTACTATAACAGCTATTATAAACTTTATTTTACCGCTGCACGCTGAATTGTATTATTTAGTTAATTTAAGAAGTTCCAGCAGATCTCCTGTGTAGTCAAGCATAATCTTTCTGCTTGGAACAGTCGGTACTTCCACGTACGGAATCTTCCACTTGTCTATTTTAGTAATGTTAATTGACTTTTTGCCTGCTTTTACGGAAGCGTCTATGTCCTGTATGTTTAGGATAAACGCTCTTTTGTGCGAAGCAAACAGAACTATGACAATGCCAAAGCAGTTTTGTATTTTGGACTTTTTAAGCAGCCCAGCGTACTGACAGTCCGACAGCATGAAAAAGTCAAAGCGATCGTGTTCAGTCTCCTTTGACTCTATGTAAAACATGTACGGGCTTTTGAAGCACGTAAAGTCGCATATGTTTGTGCTGCCGTAGAATCCGGAAGTCTGATCCGGTATTCTGTCGAAGCTGTAGCCCAAGTCAGGTCTGTCAAGCCACAAGCGTACTTTGTGCTCCGCTTTCTTTCCGTAGGATTCAGCCACAGCGCACCTCCTTACTCCGTTGCGCTGTTGGTTAAAATCACAGGATACAAGTCATAGTAAAACTGCTCAAACGGGAACAAGGATATCTGGCAAAAGATCGAATCACATGCAAGCTGCAAGTCCAAGTCCTGTTCCGTTGTTACAACGTCCTTTGGCAAAACGTCCACCCAGGACTCGCTGCCAGTAAAATCAGGACTGTAGCTTTCATTCAAGGGTATGTCGTACGAAAGCTTTCTCATAACGCTTAGCGTTCTTCCGACTTGTATGCGCAAGTCAATGTCAATAAGAACGCTGCTGTAGGGTACTTTATCGTTTGCTTTTGCAAAGTAAGGAGCAACTGATATGCTGTCCGCAATCAGCTGCTCCTGTTCCTTTGAAACGCTGCACATGTGCACTAGGTCAGCAATGAACACTTTCAGCTTGTGAACTGTAAACGTAACTCGGTTTATTGCATCATCTTCCAAGGTCTTCATATGCAGCTCTTGTCTTTATTCATCGTATGAATCGTAAAACTCGTCCTCGTAGTCAAACGATCCGTCCTCGTACATGTCCTCTTCGTCGTAAGCGCTGTACCAGTCGCTGTCAGTGCTCTGGTAGTCATCAAATGAATCAAACTCGGATTCTTCCATAGCTGGTTTCCTTTCGAAGTGCGCTACTGTAAGGAATTATACTACCTTACCTTATGAAGATATGCCTCTCCGCTTTCGAAGCATGCCATTAAATCGGGATGACGCTCAATAAACTGCCTAGCTTCCTTCTTTGACGCAAAGTTGTAGTACGCGTCATCTCCTTGATACGGATCGCTCCATACTACTTGCCAAGGAAGATACTCCTCGGAATCCTGAGGGCCTCTGTTGTTCTCCAAGTCCTGTGCAGCTAGCTCAAAGTATGAGCTATCGCAAAACTCATCGACAAGATTGTCCTGATCTTCCGTGCTTAAAGACCAAAAGTTCGGATACGAGGGCAAGCTGTCGGAAAACACGGACGATTTAATGTACCGCTTCATAGCGTTCTACAGCTCCACGATAGTTGCGTAGCCGTTTTCAATGTCATCCCAGACAACAGGGAACTCGTCGAGGAAGTCCTCAAGCTGGTACCACTCCTCGAAGTTGAAGTACGTGCAGCCGGCTTGCGGAGTGCCAAAGCTTTCCTGAATTTGGTACTGGTACTCCGGTCCAGGGTTCTCAGGACCCTCAAGCTCGTTGAGCTTATCGACTTGCTCCTGAGTCATGTTTCCGTAGAACTCAGTCTCTTCCTCGTCCTCTCCCATAATGGAAGTTGCAGCTTCAAGCTCCTGCTCCTTTTTGCGGAAAGCGTTCAGCATGTCCATACAGCTGCCCTTGGAAGCTTTAACAGTGCTGCTCTTAATGTATCTGTACATTGTCGTTCTCCTAATGTAAATAAATACTACTTGCGTAGCGAAAAAGTGCTACGCAAGTAGTAGAGGTTAGCTAAGCTTTTCGATTCTAAGATTGGATATGTTGCTGTCCTCAAACTCGACGGACTGAGTGTCAACGCCGTCCTCGTTTAACGTTGAGTATGCACTGTCGTCATCTTCCCTGTACACATCGTAGATATCGTATTGATCGCAGCTGTACATCAGGTTAAACGTGCCAGCAAGTTCATACTCACCGGGATCTCTGTTTGCCAAAGCTTGGTACATGCACTTCTCGAATTCCTCGATTGCAACTTGCTCGTCGCATACGTATATGCCAAGCTGTGGCATATACACATCGTCATATCCAATTACTTTGTCTGCAACTTGATCGACGTTAGGAATAGTACCTTCGGGAGTTAACGTGAGTTCCACTCGAAACGCGCACATTATTTTCTTAATTACTCTATCAGGTATAAGCATGATATGTCCTAAGATTAATTAAACATCAAGCACGTCAACGATGTTAAGAGGCCTTACTACGTTGTCCGCAAACTTCTGCTTGCTCATGCGCTTTCCTTCGGACGCCATGCGCACTTCATCAGGGTATTCAATAAGTTCGTTAACAACTACGCTCTTTTCGGTTACTTTAACGATCTGATAGTAGATAGTATTCCTTTCAGAGGACTTGTAGCTGTAAACGTATCTCTCAGTTTCAACTGCCTGATCAGTGCCTGCTAAAGCAGCTACTTTGCGCCAAAAGAAGCTTCTGTTGTCAACGCGCGTAGGCTCCGGGCCAAGATCCGTAAGCATATCGGGCAATTCGGAATTTGCTTTGCTGCGAAGCTTGATAAAGTCGCTGTCAGGAATAGCAGCAAGCTTTTCCATGACGTCTACGCTTTCCTTAAGCTCTTTCAGATTACCCTTTGTAACCAAGTTAAGCCCTGAATAGCTGTTAGTGCTTTGCTTGACGAAGGAGTCGTGGATTTCAATGTCCCACTCCCATTTAAGGGCTATGTTGTCGCCGGTGCGAAATCCGTGCTCGCCTTCATGCTTAACTCGAATCTCAAGCATGTTCCAATTTTTATCTATATTGGAATACTGATCGACGTTAACAGTAATGTCAGTGTCCTTCATAAACTGAGCGGAGCATGACGTGAAAATCTTATTCTCGACCCATTGCTGCACAGCGTTCTTAACTTTCTTCTGTTTCCTGTAATACGTGTGACTCTTTTTCTCGTACGCTTCCATGTCGGAATTGTACTTAGCGACTTGGCTGTCGTAGTCCTTCTGGATGTCCTCAAGGCTCTCGGCTGCGTTCACTTTATTCCTCATTCGAATCAAACTCCTTATGACCGGTTGCGATTGCTTCGTTTACACACTGCGACATGTAGTCAATAACAGGAAGCGCTTGCTCCGCGTTCCCTTCTCGGTTCATCTTGTCAAACGTGTCCATTAAGTAACTAAAGTCGTCCTTAAGATTAGACATGCTGTCGTCGAAACGCGTATCCTGCTCATCGCTGGAAGCAGCTTTTATGCAACGATACATGCGCACCTCCTGTGCTAAGCGATGGTATAGTTAACACAATATAATAGGCTTGCAGCGAATAACGCTGCAAGCCCATAGCGTGCTATCTGTTTTCCACGCGATTGCGGCGAGCTTCGCGACGACTAGCAAGATACTCGTCGTACTGCTGGCACTTGTGCTGCTGATCATTAAAGTACTTGCACATGTACGCCAAAGTTGCAGCAATGAACGCTGTCATCAAAACGCAACTCCAGAACATGTTGTCGCTCATGTACTCGTTAATTACAGCCAACATAACTAGCGGCGAAGCAGCGCAAAGGACTGCACAAACAATCTTTGCAACCTTGTAAAACTTGGTGTTAAGCATTTTGACGTCTCCGTTTCTTGATGTTTGCTTATCAACAAGTTAATTATATAACTAAATTTATATAATTACAATAGGAAGTTAATCTGCATTGAAAATTATGTATATCAGGTACTCCCTGCATACGTTACCGTGTTTGCACCTGGGCATCTACTTCACTACCTTCCATCCATTTGCTTCAATCTGCTTCACGAGGTTGTACATTGCGTTATCGTCCGCAGCAACGTTCTCTATCTTCTTGAATAGCCCTGCGCGAATCCATGCGCTCGCACCAAAGCCGTTTATGTTCAGAACGTAATGAATGCTACGAACACGTCTTTTTGGATCGATTAACCCCATTCGCTCACCACTTCGTATACGTTGCAGCTAGGGAAGTCGATGCGGTACGTCTTGCCGTCCTTGTCACGACACAGCTCGCAGTCCTTGTACCCTTTCGTCCACCATGCAGTGTCGTTGCAGCCCTTCCATCTAAGGAGTATCCATACGATACTGCCGTTATCGTCCGTAGCAGGGTTGCCGTCATCGTCAAGGACTATGTCCCTGTACTTCCAGAACAGTTCGTTGCCGCGCTTGTAGTGTCTAGCCTTTCCGAGGTACTTCTCAGCCATTTTGACCTTCTGTTCCAAGAAGCTGTTTACGGAATACCTATCGCTCCGCTTATTGACATATAGTATAACATTCATTATACACATACACGCAAAAATCACTTGGGAAATCGTCAAGAAAAAAGAATAAGAACAAATAGATTTAACTAAAAAGAGCACCCATTAAAGGATGCCCTTGTGTGTGACTATATGTAAGACTAGTTGTCTCATAGAGAACCGATACTGTTCAGCAATGATAGCGCATAACGCAGATGCTCATTATGCTGCCGTTCATTTGCCATACTCATTCTCATGACACGCTGGGCATACGGCAAGCGACGAGCTGACGGTCTGCGTGAAGAACCTCCGGCTAGCATAGCAACTGCCATACCTCAACCTTGCTCCGCAGCTAGGACACGTTACAATCTCATCGAGGTCGTGTCCGTGGTGCCTACAGCTGTCCGAAATCTTCACGTCCAAGTAGTCGTGTACGTACTCGTCCCATAGCTTTGCTTTCATTCACCCTCCTTAACGTCCTAGTCACGGGTGCGGCTATCAGTCCTCATCATCGAACCAGCTGCTTCATTGCTTGACTTTGTGCACGTTCCGCGCGGCAATTCCCAAATGCTTCAGTGCACATCCGCTGTCCGCTACCGAGGCACCTTCAACACCTTGAATCCATCACGCGCAGCGTTCCTCTTGGCATTTGATGGGAAAGTTTCCGTCAAGAAGGACTTTACGTGTGATTGCGAACAGCGAGCACAGCGGCTTGGGCTTAGTATATGTGTTTCTCATTCGTCCCACCTTATCGTTCCGTCGTCATACTCAGCTTGCAGCCAGTTTCGGTACTCGTCCCACGAGAAGAAGTCTTTTACAAAGTGCGATTCGAACGTCAGCTTAGTGTATGGGTTGCACGCGTACACCGCGATACGAAGCCGGCCCAAGTGGTACAGCATGTGTACCTCCATGCGCATTGCCGCATCGGGTGTGCCAAAGTACTTTTCCAGGTTAGTCAATGTGATACGTCCTATCTTTGGAACGGACAGCGCTTAAGGTTTACGTTAGTTGACGCTGTAGCGCCCTTTTAGCCGGTTTTTGCGCTCGCACTCGTCACGCAGCTCCTGTACCTCGTCTTCTGTGAAGTTGCGCCGCAGCAGCGTTTCGGCAGCATGTATAACTTCCATAGCTTTGACGCCCATCTGGTACTTGCGCTGGTTATTCACCTCGTCTAAAAGCTCCGTTGCTTTCTGAAAGATGTCCTGCACCTGCTCAAGCGGCGTGCGGCAAGGGTTCCTTGGAGACGGGAACACAATCTCCGGAAACCTGTAAAAGCAGTTCGTCATTTGCATATCCTATCTGTAGCGTAGCTGTTACTTTCTATCATCCATGCTGTCGAAGTCGGCTGTGCGCAATATCTGGATGAGCCTTGCGACCTGCGGGCTGCGCCATGCGGTCATCGCGAATGGGCAAGGGTTGCTGTAGTGGTAGTCGTTCTTTTTGATGTGCTCGCAGCACTCGCGGTACGTGAGGAACATGGTGTCATCAGCGTGCACGCTGCGCTTTTTCTCATAGATGACCTCCAAGGGCACGTCGTACTGGCTGGCGCAGTCCTCCAATGCGTCAACAGCTCGGTCGTCCATCGGCCGGGTGTCGAAGTGGTCATCCAGCGTGATGCGCCAATCGCTGAGCCATTCGGTCGCGGTGTTGTTGCCAAGGCGTGCTTCGATGTCGGCAAAGGCAGCTTTCACGCCCTCTTCGAGGGTCATCGTGGAGCACGCGTCATTGTCTACGACCATTACGCGGTCTTCGTAGCCCTTTGGGCACGCGTCCCAGCGATCCTGCACAACCACCCAGAAGCGCGGGTCGGCTTGACCGAACGTATCTTGAGTATTCAGCTCGTCCTGAAGCTCCTTCAAGAACTTGACTTCATCGGCCGTCAGCATCCGTCACTACCTCCTCGATGATCTTCGCACCGCAGTTGGAGCAGTACCGCCATCCGTACCCGTCGATATCCTCGTCACATTCCGAGCAGACCGCCGTGTCGTGCTCGATGACAGGGTGGCACGTGCGCTCGGGAGCAGGCTCTATTAGGTTGGCAAGGTGCAGCAAGTCTTCGTAGTGCGGAAAGCTGTGAAATGCACAGGACATAACCTCTAGCGCGACGAATGGGGAGTAATCTGGGTCGTAACCCAAGTCGGCCTTGCACCTATCGGCTGCATTTCGTATATTCGCCGCAACCTTCCGGCGCTCGTCATCAGTCGGCATCATCGGTCACCTTCGCTCCACAGTTCGGACAGAACTTAATTGTACCGACTTCAGGGACGCACGCGCCGCACTCCGAGCACTTAGCAGCAGGGCCGCACATCGCAGCGCTAGCAGCTTCGTCGTGCGTCATACGGCACGTACGCTCTTGATACTCGTGGACAGCAAGCGTGCTCGAATACATGCGCTGTGCAAGCTCCGCCATACCGACATTTCCGTCAGCTTCATACGCCAACGCGCTTCGGGCGATGCCTTCCAGCTGACAAATCTCATAGTGCGTCAGCAGGTACTTCTTATCAGTCATTTGTCCGCCAACTTTCTCCCGCACACAGGGCAGTAGTTGATTTCGATGAACAAAGCGTTGTTCGTTCCATCTTGGTACACGTCAATGTATGGGTGATTGCCGTCAGTCCTATATATCCCTGCGTACAGTTCTTCGCCAGGTTCGCTGTCATCATGCCCTGGCAACATCTCGCTCAGAACGTCCGCAGTAGAGTGTCGGCAGTACGGACACTCATTCACATCTGCCTTCATCGTCCACCACCTTCGCTCCGCAGTTGGGACAATAGGGCCAATCAATCGGATGATTGATGTGCTCGCTGTCGGCATCGTAAGACGCTTTGCACGCCGAGCAAAGGAAATTGTCAGTTCTGTACTCTAGCGGTGTTCGCCTGTTGATATCGATGATTAAGTTGCGGCACGTGCGCTCCGGCTTCGGCTCCATAAGGTCGGCAAGGCGCCGCACGCCATCAGCTTGATACCACGCGCCGTCATCAGTAACAAGACCAAGTGCGTCCTCCACCTCTGCGCAGTCGTAAAACTCTCCGCCGTCAAAGTCAGCTGCGTCAAGTTCGCGAAGCTTCCTCGCTACTTCGCGGAACTCGTCGTCGGCAATCATTGATCTACCACTTTCGCGCCGCAATTTGGGCAGAATTTGGACGGTCCAGGGAAGTCATACCCGCATTCGGAGCATACGAACTTGAAGCCTCTATCCTCAGGTTTATATTCGTATGCGTTGCGGCACGTACGCTCGGGTGCAGGCTCTACAAGGTCGGCGAGATACATCAAGTCCTCGTAGCGAGGAAAGCTGCGACGTACTCCGCAGGACACAACGTATACTACAGCGAATGCGGAGTAGTTTGGGTTGTCCTGCAAGTCGTCCTTGGCGCTGTTGGCTGCATTGCGTATATTTGCAGCAACCTTGCGGCGCTCGTCGTTAGTATGCATTAGTCATCACTCCTTAGCTTGCGAATGCGCATTGCAATATCGGGATGGGTCATGTGCTTGTATGGGTCATGTACGTCCGCTAGCAGCAGTTCCCAACTGTCGGGTGGAGTTAGGTACAGGAACTTGGAGTTACGATAGTCATAGCTATTGTTGTGTTCCAAACAAGCTATCCACATAGGAACGCTATCACGCGGGTAGAACTCCCATTTAAGTACCTGACGTTCCTTGCCGTCCTTCTGGTAAAGTACCTTGGTGTCAAGCGAAATCTCACGTCCTTCCGCGTCTTTAGGCAATTCGATATCCATTTGCTGCCTTCCTTCTGTTCCATTTGATAACAGCAACGTCACGCTATGGATCTTATCAGCAAGTTAATTATATAACTAAGTTTATACAATTACAACAAAGTATTGAACATGTTTCTATTCTACTTTTAACGTGTCAACAAGTGTAGCTGAAGCTATACATAAATCATTAAGCACGCACAAGCAGTTGTACTTTAAATTTCGTTCAGCTGTATTTGTATACTCAATACAGTTGTATCCTTCATTTTTAAAGAATTGTCGTATAAACTCAATTTTATGATCTTCCGAGTGCATTTCCCTGAATTGACGTATTGTATCCATGTACTCCGCGGACTGTAACATGTCCTGCTGTCTAAAAAACTCAAACAGCACGTTCATGCCAGTCCAATCGCTTACATCCTCCAAGTATGTGCTGCGTACGCTAGTGAGCTTGCATTCATAGATATATGCAGTATCGCTGTGAAGAAGTTGAGATGATATAGTGCAAGCGTCTTCAAACGACTGCGTAAAATGTACTCCTAGATTGCCTTTATCTCGTAACTTATTTACAGACAAGCTGGATACAGGTTTGCTGGAAGTGTGATAAGCAGTCACAGCATCGTCATTGCTTTTAATGTATCGTTTCACTTTAGCACCTTACTGTTCGCTGTATTTCAGTGCATGTACATATTAAGTGCTGTTAACGATATTATTACGACAGCAGATACTCAAGCATTTCGGGATGCTCCTTTAAGTTAAGCTGATTGTCGACAACGTAATCGGACACTGTGCCCTTTTTAGTCATAATGTCGTGAACGCGCTCATCCACAGTGTCTCGAGTAATAATCTCGTACACGTTTACTGTTTTAGTTGACGTAGCGCGATAGCAGCGATCTTCGGCTTGCTCTTGCGTTGCCATGTTCCAGCTGGAGTCCAGGAAGATTACGTTTGAAGCTACTGTAAGAGTGTGGCTAGTTCCAAGTGCTCCAATAGTGCCCAGTATTACTTGACAGTTTTGGTCGCTAATGAATCTGTGCTTGTTTTCCTCTCGTTCCGCTTGGTCCATTTGGCCTGTGTAGCTTGCTACGTCAAATCCTGCTTTTTTCAAGCAGCGGTAAGCGGACCTAAGCGGCGCTACCCAGTTTGAAAACACGACTGCTTTTTCTCCGTTGCTGCAAATGTCCTGAACAAGCTCAACAAGCCTTTTCATTTTGGCGTTTACGGACAAGTACGAGTTTGACGCAGGGTTAATGCTGTCGTCTATGAGCTCAGGGCATCCGTTTACTTGACGAAGCCTTAAAAATTTCGCAAGAGGATTGGACGCTTGCCTGACTTCGTCCATGTTTTCGAGCATTTCGCTTTTAACTTGCGAGTACAAAGCTTGCTGAACTTTTGAGTTTTCAACGTATTCCACGTTGTGAATTTTGGGCGGCAAGTCAAGCACTTGCTCCTTTGTTCGACGAAGCATGTTGGGCTCAAGTATTGACTTCAACTCGGGAATGTTCTTGTATCCCATAATGTTGTGACCGCCGTACCCGCCGTAAATGCAGTAGCGCTGATTCCATCTCCAGTAGGAGTCGTCCTGATGCGCTCCAATTAGGTACATAGGAAGAAAAACGTCCGTGGGCTTGTTAACAACAGGTGTTCCTGTCATGGGTATCCACTCAACGCGATTGCCCGTTAGCTTTTTAATCTTAATAAGCTCCTTGCCCTGTGCGGATTGAGGAGAAGCGTTGCGATGAATCTCGTCCACAGCAATCATTGAAATGTACCCGTCCATGCACAGCTCAGCAATTTTGAGCGACAGCACGTCCTGACTTCGTCTTTTTTGAGATCGGTCCGTTGTTCGCAAAGCTTCTATGTTAAGGATTAGAAAGAACGGAAGAGGCTTTGCTTCCTTTTCGTCCGAGTACATGTATCCTGTTTCAAGGTCCTGTAGCTTTTCCTTTCCGGATCCTCCGTACCTAATTGTTCCTTTTCTTTTTTGCTTTCTGCTGCCCAGGATGTAGCCCTCGTACTCTCCGTTTGTGTGCAGCTTAATGTCCTCAGCCCAGTTGTACTTAGCGGAGTTTACGCAGCAAATCACTAAGCAGTGCTTGGCTTCCTCATACTGCTTCTTAAACATTGCTAAGTTAATAACTTCAAGCGTCTTTCCGCAGTTGTGAACTACTACGCCGTTGCACACAAAGTTGTGAACAAGAGGATGGTCAATGCCAACGTCAAATACATGAGTTGAGCTGCTGTAAGGTCTAACGCACGTTACCTGCTTGTACTTGCACAGCTCGCAGCTGTAGTCCTTGACAACGTTTTCTCCTGTTGTAAGATATTGAGCTTCCACCAAGCCAACATCAGTCAGGAACTCATGATCCGGAGTGCACACAACAAAGGACTTGTCCGAAAACGTCACTTTTACGGTCTTTTTGAAACCCTTGTCAAGTACGCATCTAATTGGAAGGTACGCAAACGCGCCCTTTGCTTTTTCATAGTGCGTCTTAATAAGGTATTCGTCGCTGTCGTCCTTTAAGCTGTACATGTCGCAAAGCGCTGAAAGCGTTACGTTTCTGTGCTTTCCGTTTACAGCAATTTGAACAACGCTGTCTTTATCGCAACAACCCATTTCGTCGGCTAGCAAAAACCCGCCAAAGTTTCCTTTTTCCTTGCGTCCAATGGAGTACCTTAGGCAGTCCAGCTGATGATCAAACAGCTTGCTTCCTTGCTTTACAACCGTGTGCACGTCGCTAACGTCGATATCGGGTATGTCCGCTTGCTTTGTTTCCTCTATGCGCTTGTTCACGTTAAAGTTCTCGCTTGACTTAACGTTTACGTTGTTCTCGTAGGACGTGCCCTCAAGCTGCTTAATGAAAAACCCGACTTTGTCCTTAGGAACAGTCCAGCACTTGTCCTCCTTGTGCCACAGCCTGCCGGGGACGTTTTTAACGTACGCAACAAGCACAGGATCGTACGGAAACTTGATTTCATACTCCGGACCCTGCTGGGTAATTGAGATCATCGCTGAAACCTTTCACAAGCTATGCTTACACGTAAAAAAGCACCCGCTGTCAGCTTACTGACTTTAGGTGCTTTTAGTATACAACAAGTTATACAGTTTTATTCTAAAATTTACTTCTGCTTGGGCTTTACATATCCTCTAACTGTGCCAAAGCCATGCTTTACGTACTCAACCTGAACAAATCCGTTAACTTCGCAAATCGGCGTAAACACTCCGTAAAGCTTTTTAACGTACGATCCGTCATATGGCGCTTCATGTACAAGCAGAGTGCCCTTAAAGCTGCCATTTGACGCTACAGAGGATTCCTGGACGGTATTTGCGCGTTCTCTGTCATGCTGCACAGCATTGTCAGCTGTATCGCTTGCGCGTTCCGACGTAATGTTATCTAAAATTTTTTCCTTGTCAATCTCAAGCGTCTCGACAGGACATTCCTTTTCGGGCGCAGCGTCTTCGCTGTGCTGCTCCGCTTGCGCTTTTGCGGCGTTGTCAGCTTCAATTTGAGCTTTAGTGCGGCGCTTTCTGCGCGGCTTTTCCGCGGGCTTTTCAGCAGCGTCGAGCACAGCTTGCACGTTCTCTTCTTCCATTACTGTTCCTTTCGGTTAAACCAGCACATGCGAGTAAGCACGCGCACTCTTGCTTTTTTGCTTTTGTCTATTTTAACAGGATAGTAAAACGTTATGGCGCCAATGCGAACAGACTGAGCGTAGGACCTTTCGACGCATTCAAGTATATCGGAGTCCTCGACGTATGAAAGTATTTGATTTATCCTTGCGCTTTTTGGCACTGTTAAGTTCATATGCTGCCGAATCCTTGTCCTTATGCAGCCTGGCTTTTCTCCGGTAAGAGCCCAGTTCACTGCTTCGCTTTCCATAATGGAGTCGTCGGTAAGCTTTACAAGAACGTCAGCAACTTCAGCAATTGCGTTGGAGGCTTGATACACGTTTCCTTTGCATGCTTTAACGTATGCTTGAACTCCTTGCTGTCGCTGGCTGTAGCTTGCCATGGAACCTCCTGTTTGCTTCATGTAATTGTACAGCATTTGCAGGAGTTAAACAAAAAGCCAAGCGCCCGACGTCATGTTCAGGCACTTGGCTTTAAAGCTAAAAACGTACAGCTAACTAGCGACGACGCATGGGGCGCTTGCGAAGCTTAGAAGCAGCGCTTACGCGCTTCTTGCCCATGATGCGAGTGGAAGCCTCGAGCAGCTCCTCCTCGCCGTCGGGAGCAACGGTGTACTCCTCGTCAGCAACGGTGAACACAATCTCGTCAGTGTCGTCGTCGACGTCAACAGTAACGTCCTCGTCAGTGACCTCGGCGAGCAGCTGAGCAACGTCCTCAGTCTCGAACAGAAGCTCGGTAGCTTCAGGAGCAACCTCAGCCTCGGGAGCCTCAGGAGCCTCGGGAGCAGTCTCCTCAACTTCCTCGTCAGCCTTGACGGCCTTTAAGGGCTTGCGAGTAACGCACGAAGCCTTCACGGACTTCTTGTTAGCCTTCTTTACAATGCGCATAGTAAAATCCTTTCGCTAGTCCAGAATAACTAGTCGGTTTGTTTTTGACTCCATCTCGGCTCTAATTGCTTCAAGCTGCGAGTTTGCTTCGCTTAGCAAAGTGTCCCCGTCAAGTGAAACGTTTGAGCCTTGAATGGTGTACTTCGAACGAGATCTGCCCAAAGCAAGCTTCATGTAAGCTTCCGACAGTCTAATTATAATGTCAGTCCATGATTTGTTTTTCACTTCACTGACATCTTTGTAATCAGGAACGTAGTCTATCGTAATCTGAGAGGGTCGCGGCGCTTTGCACGTAATGTATAAAACGTCGTTGTCCACGTCATGGCGCCAGTTTAAGTCCGTTGAAAGTGTGTTTGACGCTTGCGCCATTGCAAGCTGGTTTACGATAGGATCCAGGTTTGACGTTGTGCTGTTTATCATAGCTCCTGCGTTAACAGCAGCAGCAAGCTGAAAAACGTTGCCTCCATCCACGTTGGACAGGTTAAGTCCAACTTTAGGGTAAGCGGAGTACACGCCTCGAACGCACGTTGTGACAATTCCTGCTTTTTCAAGCTGTATTCTTGTTGAAAACGGAACTGTTTTAAGCGCAGGAGTTCGCATGTACCGCTTTGCTTCACGAAAAGCAATAAGCACTGCTTGACGAACGTCAAGTTCCTCCACGTTGCTGTTAGCGGGGATGCCCAGCATAAAGCTAACTTGCATAGCAATTTCATCCATAGTCATATGCTGAGCACCTCCTTAAAAGCTCAAGCTTGCGTAAGCTTAGGCTTCCTTCCACTCAAACTTGAAGCCTTCGGCAGCAAGAGCGGTGTTAAGCTCAAGAACCATAGTCTTCATGCTAGGATCGAGAGTTTCCATCTCGAACGAGCCGTCCTTAGCAGCTTGCTTCATAGCAGCAACAAGGCCAGGGTGGCTAACTTGCATAGCAAGGAAGTCGTCAAGCTCGGAGCCGAATCCGTAGCCCTGAATGTTAGTGTCGTAGTAAGTTCCATCAAAAGCATCCATGTCGCAAGCCGCGGAAGTGGGCATGAACAGGGCGCAAATGGAAGCTACGTCATGTTGCTCCTGCTTTGCGGGAGCTTTGTACGTAATAGCAATTTTGTAAGCCATTTGCCTATTCCTCCTCGAAGTACGTACAACTGTACAGCTGGATTCGCGAACTCCGATGACCAGGCGTAGCCCGCAATCACTTTAAAGCTAAGGTTCAGGTAACTGTATAGAAAAGCTGCTATATTTTAAGCGGACAGCCACATTTCGCTCCTGTGCTTGCATCTAACTCTTGTGTCGCACTGTATTTTTGCTCCAGCTTCAGCAGCTTTCCAGCAAAAGTAGTTGTCCTCGGACAGCGTTGCTCCATCATCGTACTCAACGTACCTAAAGTACGGATACTCAAGTTTTTTAAACAGGGAAGTCTTAATGCAAGCGCATCCCATGCCGCCACCCTTTACGTCTATTCGAGTGTCGCTGGGAATGCTGTTTAAGTTTAAGTTGTTGCTGTCGTAAAAGTTGTAGCTTGTGTCCAGAAACACTTCCGTCTGACCGCATGACGTGTTTCTTCTAGGATATATCCCAACGCAGATGTCGCAGTCGTGTTCAAGCAAGCAGTTAAGCGCGTTGCTTGGAAGTATAACGTCGGAGTCCACAAACATTAAGTAGTCAACTCCGTACTCAAGCGCTTCCTTTGCTGCCTTGTTTCTAGCCTGTGCGCACCCATACCCTTTTACAAAGTCAAACAAGGGTCTTCCGTGAACTGCGTTGTCCTCCTGGTCGTAAACGGACTTAAACGTCTCCGCTGCGACGCTTTCGTACGTGGGTATGCAGATTAAAACAGACACAGCTTATTCCTTTCAAAAGTAAAAAGCACTGCTGCTTGTATTTTAGCAGCAGTGCTGTGCTTTTTTAACAGAATGAACTGTATGCAAGTTTACGCTACGTCAAAGCCCACTACGTACACGTTTACAGCTTTAACAATGGGGTTAGTAACGTTTTCAGCTGAATCGGTGTAAATGTCAACGTGAACGTTTCCAGTTGTTACCTTAACGTCATACGAGAACGGAAGCATAGTTGATCCTTCCTCGTCGGGCATTTGAAGCGTGGACCCTTCGAGCACAAGCTCGCTTTGCGTTACAACAAGCGGCCCAATTACGCTAAACTCCTTAGCAGTGCCCTTGAAGTCATAAGCAGCGTCAATTCGCACGCTGCCTGCCATTACAGCAGTTTTTGCAAGGTCGATGTCAAAGCTAAAGTCCTTGGAAGCGTTTGTAGCGTCGAAGTTTGCGTCAGCCTTGGACACGTTCTCCTGCTTCTTTACCAGGAACTTGTTAGCGTCAGCGCCCGGAGCTCCTGCGTCGCCCTTGGGGCCTGTTTCGCCTTTAGGTCCTTGCTCGCCCTTAGGACCGGTCTCACCCTTCGGACCCTGTTCTCCTTGCGGGCCTGCAACTCCTTGCTCACCCTTCGGACCCTGCTCACCCTTCGGACCCTGTTCTCCTTGCGGGCCTGCAACTCCTTGCTCGCCCTTAGGACCCTGCTCACC
>OJML01000053.1_pt1 | contig 68237 bp, 53 predicted proteins | sample 1597221 | NCBI WGS metagenome assembly OJML01 (sample SAMEA2452123, study PRJEB22498) | human gut metagenome | biome: human feces; feature: human gut; material: feces | place: Australia | collected 2012 | reverse complement strand
GGCGGCTTCGTCCGCGATGATGGCGGAGATCGTCTCCGCGCTCGTGTCGCCGGGAACGGCAATCATGTCAAGGCCCACGGAGCACACACAGGTCATGGCTTCAAGCTTCTCTATGGTCAGAGCGCCAGCCTCTACAGCATCAATCATGCCCTGATCCTCGCTCACGGGGATGAACGCGCCACTCAGTCCGCCGACATAAGACGAGGCCATGATGCCGCCCTTCTTTACCTGGTCGTTGAGCAAGGCAAGAGCAGCTGTTGTGCCTGGAGCGCCGGGGTGCTCAAGACCGATCTCCTTCAAGATGTCGGCCACGCTGTCGCCTACGGCAGGTGTGGGAGCCAGCGAGAGGTCTATGATGCCAAACGGTATGCCCAGACGGCTTGACGCCTCCTTAGCCACGAGCTGTCCGACACGGGTGATCTTAAACGCCGTGCGCTTGATGGTTTCGCAGAGCACCTCGAAGCTCTCGCCACGAACGCTCTCAAGAGCATATTTCACCACGCCGGGACCGCTCACGCCAACACTTATAACAGCATCGGCCTCGCTCACGCCGTGGAAAGCGCCGGCCATGAACGGATTGTCGTCGGGAGCGTTACACAGCACCACCAGCTTGGCACAGCCTATAGATGCACGTTCCTTGGTAGCTTCAGCCGTCTGCTTCACGATCTCACCCATGAGCTTCACGGCGTCCATGTTGATGCCCGTCTTCGTTGAGCCCACGTTGATGGAGCTGCAAATGAAGTCGGTCTCAGCCAAAGCCTTAGGAATGGAGCGTATGAGGAGCTCATCGCTCTTGCTCATGCCCTTCGACACCACGGCCGAGTAGCCGCCGAGAAAGTTAACGCCCACGGTCTTGGCAGCACGGTCGAGCGCCTTTGCCACCTTCACATAGTCGTCGGGGGTTTTGCAAGCAGAACCTCCCACCAGCGAGATGGGGGTTATGGCTATGCGCTTGTTGACGATGGGAATGCCAAACTCGCGCGAGATGTCTTCTCCCGTCTTCACCAGGTCTTTGGCCAGACGGCAGATCTTGTCATAGATGTTTTGACAGAGAACGTCGAGGTTGGAGTCGGCACAATCGAGCAGGTTTATGCCCATGGTTATTGTGCGCACGTCCAGGTTTTCCTTCTCTATCATTTTGTTGGTTTCGAAAACCTCGTATATGTTAATCATAATGATTCTGTCTGATTATGTAAAATGGAAGGTCCTTAAAGTTAGATGCGATGCATCATGTCAAAAATCTCCTCGCGTTGACATTTCACCTGCACGCCAATCTCCTTGCCGATCTGCTCCAGCTCATTGGCCACAACCTCAAACGGCTTCTCCATCTTTGTCATGTCTACGATCATCATCATGTTGAAAAAGTCTTGAACGATGGTCTGAGAAATGTCCAGAATGTTGACATGGCTTTCAGCGAGGTAAGCACACACTTTTGCAATGATACCAACAGTATCCTTGCCTACTACTGTAATAATGGTTTTATTCATATATGCTAACAATATAATAATTTTCTGTTTTTGCCCTATCGGCCAAACAAATGCTTGTGTTGGCGTGCTTGCTCAAGTGGTCATAGACCTTAACACCTTATTAATATATGGTATGAGAACCGTGTGAGAGCTCCTTGTTTTTTAATAAAATGTGAAGACGGCAAGCTAAAGAGTCGCCAAAAACAGCCGATTTGTCTGTTTTTATTGTGCAAAAGTAGCTTAATATTCACAATTAACAAAACAAATTGCAAAAAATCTTACAAGAAGAGACTACATAAAGAAAAAAAATCAAAAAACATTGCGTAAGAAAAAAAATAATATATACCTTTGTATAATCTAAAAAAATCGCGTGAGCTACATGAGACAACTAAAAATAAGCAAATCGTTTACCAACCGCGAGAGCGACGCTCTCGACAAGTACCTACAAGACATCGGGCACGAGGAACTTCTTTCGCTCGATGAAGAGGTTGAATTGGCCCAACGCATAAAGGAGGGCGACAACAAAGCGCTTGAAAAGCTCACACGCGCAAACCTGAGGTTTGTTGTGTCGGTTGCCAAACAGTATCAGAACCAAGGGCTCAGCTTGCCAGACCTCATCAACGAGGGCAACATAGGATTGATCAAAGCAGCGAAGAAGTTTGACGAGACACGCGGCTTCAAGTTCATATCCTACGCCGTGTGGTGGATAAGACAAAGCATCATGCAAGCCATTGCTGAGCAAGGACGACCCGTGCGCCTGCCGCTCAACCAGGTGGGGTCGGTAAACAAGATAAACAAGGCGCTGAGCAAGTTTGAACAAGAGCACGAACGACGCCCAAGCATCGACGAGATAGCATCGAGCACAGACCTGCCACAGGAAAAGGTGGAGGAAGCGATAAAGGCCAACACGCGCCAGGTGTCGATGGACGCGCCGTTTAAAGAGGGCGAAGAGAACAACCTGATAGACGTGCTCTCAAGCGACGAGACCCCTTCAACCGATGCCGAGCTGCTCAAGCAGTCGCTTCGCGAGGAGATGTCGATGGCGCTGAACGTGCTCAACGAGCGCGAACGCAACGTCATCATGGCGTTCTACGGCATAGGCCAACCCGAGATGTCGATGGACGAAATAGGCAAACGCTATGGGCTCACACGCGAGCGTGTAAGACAGATCAGAGAGAGGGCGTTGCGCCGTCTGCGTCAGAACACGCACAACAAGCTGTTGAAATCGTATCTCGGCAAGTAAGGAAAATAAGATTATTTATATAACAACTTTAAAAGCACATGATTTTAAAAAAATTACTCCTTGTCCTTGTTGCCTTCCTCATGGTTGGAAGCGTGGCCAAGGCAGCAGATAAGACAAAGCAGGTTTATGTATATGGCATGGCCATCTCGTTTAACGACTCTACCGTTTATATGACAGACATACAGACGCTCGATTCGGCTGCCGTGAGAAGCAAGACGGGATTCCTCTACGGACGCGACAACTACTCTTATCAGCTGCGCGACTACTTGAAGAGCAAGGGGTTTCAAACACCCACTTGCGAGACAACCTTCTCGGTTAAAAAGAAAGACATCGAGAAAAAGTTTATTGCCGCAAAGAAACGTTACGGCAACGGCAAATACACGCTCAAACACATCACACCAAACGAGTTCCAATATACGGTCATAACGCTCGATGTGGACGACGAAAAGCCCATGACAAAGGAGGAGCGCAAGGCCATGAAGGTTCAGGCCAAGGAAGCGAAAGCCAAGGCTAAAGCCGAAGCTAAAGCAAAAGCCGAGGAGCGCAAGACCCTGAAAAAAGAGCTGAAAGACAAGAAGAAGGGCCCGAAGCCTGAGGAACAAAGACCTGAATAAGGAAAAAGAAACTAAGGAAACGAAGAAAACAGAAAAAAAATATGACCATGCACTCAGAGAAATCATACAATTACTCAATTGCAGATTTCAACATTGGCATATCGTTCAGCAAAGATGGAATCAACGACAAAAACTTGATTCCATCTTTTCGCGTTTTTGAACAAGACGCCCCAAACGGCGACCTGCTCTTCTCCCTTCATGTCGATGACAGCCTAAAACCAATAGCCAAGGAACGACGGGAGAGAATTCGCGAGTTTGACACAGGCAACGGCAAAACCGTCGTTGACAGAATTGACGACGGAGGCTACCAATATATCATTAAAGATATCATGGGGCGCAGCTGCTGCTTGCTACAGGCCGACAAGGAGTTTAAACATTGCTTTTGTGCGCTCAACGGCAACTATAACATGCGCAGCTTCGGACTGAACAACGCGCTCATGCTTATCTTTGCCTTTAACGGATGCCGCCGACAGACCTTGCTTATACACGCCTCGCTCGTGAGACACAACGGCAAGGGCTACGCTTTTATCGCGAAAAGCGGAACGGGCAAGAGCACGCAGGTGAGCATGTGGTTGAGACATATACCCCATTGCGACTTGATGAACGACGACAACCCCATTGTGCGAATGATAGACGGCAAGGCGTTCATTTATGGCAGCCCGTGGAGCGGCAAAACACCTTGTTACCGTAACGTGAAGGCTCCGCTTGGCGCCATTACGCGAATAAACCGCGCCACAACAAACAGGGTGGAACAGCTGAAACCTGTAGAGGCGTTTGCGTCGGTTCTGCCTTCGTGCTCATCGATGAAATGGGACGAGGACATTTTCAACGCCATCTGCAACACGGTAACAAAAATAATAGAGACAACGGGCATTTATGTGCTCCATTGTCTGCCAAACAGAGAGGCTGCCGAGGTGTGTGCTGCCGCCATCGTGCCAGGCTTCAAGCTTGAGCCAGACGCCAACAAGCCTTACACAAAGCCCGAAACGACGGAGCAGGAGCCAGGGGCGTTTCCTGTGTTATGTGCCGAGGTGAAGGAGGTTCTGTTTCAGAACGCACAGTTCTTGCCCGAGGTTGTGAAACTGCTCGACGAGGGCCACACCGTGACGCTAAGGCTGAAAGGCTACAGCATGAGACCGTTCCTTGAAAACGGACGCGACAAGGCGCTCCTTATAAAGGCCACAACCATACGCAAAGGCGACGCCGTGCTGGCTGAGGTATCGAAAGGGGTGTTTGTGCTTCATCGCATCGTGAAGATTAAAGGCGACGACGTGACCCTTCGCGGCGATGGCAACCTGGGCGTGGAGAGATGTAAAAAAAGCGATGTGAAGGGCTTTGTTATCGGCTTCTACCGCAAGGGACGAACGACCATTGACAAGACAAACCACCCGAAATGGCTCATCTACTCGTTTGTGTGGACCTCGCTCCTACCCTTACGCCGCTATTTGCTCGCCTTTTATCGCAGAATATGGTTGAAAATTTTCCCAAACAAAATAAATAACTAATATGAAAGCAAAGAAAGGTTTTAAACTTAGAGATGTGTGCGGCGAAAAGATTATCGTTGCCGAAGGCAAGGAGAATATCGATTTCAGCAACATTATAAGCATGAACGAGACAGCTGCCTATCTATGGGAACAGCTCTACGGCAAAGAGTTTTCTGTAGACAACATGGCCGACCTGCTCACAGAACAATATGACATAGATAGGGAAAGTGCCCTTGCCGACTGCTATGAGCTCGCAAAGCAATGGAAAGAGGCGGGAATAACGGAATGAGGCAAGAGCCAAAAGATCAGAAATAAAAGCTTGGAAAAACGACCTCAAACGTTTTAACATCGACAAAGAAACAAGGCCTGTTGCAAACATTATCAGCAACAGGCCTTGTTTTATATAAGTTTGTTTTCAAAACAGTTTATTGGCGATCTTTCAAAAAGCCAGATGACACATATTAAAAAATCTATTGAATCTATTGGCTCTCATTTCAAAACCAACAGGTTGCTCTTAAAAAAGACTTTTTCACTCCTTACGGTTCCATATATTGATAATCTTGCGCCTTATAACCACCGTGTTAACCAAGGTCACAAAGAGGAAGAGCAGAAGACCAAGAAGGACGGTCGGGAGAAACGACGGCTCGGAGAAATCGGGCAAGAGAAGCGTCAGTACATCCATATAACAGCTACGGGCCACGAGCACAAGAACCACCACAAGGACAAGCACACAGAAATTGAGGCCTGTGGCAAGCAACTGGTAGGGACGCGACACACTTGACGGACTGTAACCTATGAGCAGAAGGTTCTCAAGCTTGTAAGAGTTTTTCTGAACCAAAAGATAGATGCTCAGCATGAGGATGTAGAAACTTAAGGCTGAGATGGTAAGACCAATAACAACAACGATGAAGACCATGAGACGCAAGAAAGAGGTCATCTTCTCGGCGTTAGCATCGTTGTTTTCGGCCTCATAACCCTTGCTGTCAAGATACTTTGAAAACTGTCCGTCGGCAGGATTGTTTACATCCATAATGAGACGTGTGGGCTCATCGGGAGCATCGGGAGCGTAACGGCTGTTGCTCCATTTCATAAACGCTTCGGGCACAAGAATGGAACTGATGCGGTTGGAGAAACCTATTACACGCCCCTTGAAACGATCATGAAGACCATTGCCGTTGATGAAGATATTGAAGTCGATCATGCTTACCAAACCGTCAGAAAGCTTTGGTAGCGAGTGAGATTGTGCGAACCCAAAATTATACATCGTGAGATATGAACGAGGCAAGATTATGGGAACCGTAGTGTCGCCATCACGATAATGCCAATCGGCGCTGGACACAACGACAAAGCGGTCGGGCACACTCTCAAAGAACAGTTCCGAGTTAAGAATGTTGACGCCGTTAACGCTCATCGTGGCGTCGACCTTATAACCTGTGGAGATGAAACGACCTGCCGACCGGACAAAGGGCTGAGAGGTAAGGTCGTCGATCTCGCTGTTGCTGAACGTGTTTGACCGTCCCGACATGGTGGTGGCCATGCCTATTTTCTTGCTTACGATAACATAGTCGGCCTTCATGAAGCTGTCGTTCTGGGTGAACACAGGCAGCACGTCACGATAAAACTGATAGCCAAAGAGCACGATGAACATGCCCAACAGATTGGCAAAAAAGAAACCTACAAACTGCGGCACGCTAACATGCTGCCGCAACAACTTCCATACAAGGCTCATAGCTTAAATGTTTTTTCATAGTCCAACTTCATGTGCTTGCCGATGCTGGTAACGATAACGCCGGCTCCCTGACGATGGGCTTCGCACATCATTATGTCTGCCATGATGGCGGCGTTGTCGTCGTCAAGATGGCTTATAGGCTCGTCAACGACAACAAAGTCGAAAGGTTGTGCCAACGCTCTGATCATCGCCACACGTTGCTGCTGACCAAACGACATGTGGCCAATCTTTGCATCGAGCTTGTCGGCAACACCAAGACGCTCAAACCACTCTTTCAACACGCTCTCCTTCTGAAAGCCTGTCAGGTTGTTCTTTATGGCAACGTTCTCCCAAGCCGTGAGCTCGGGAAACAAGCGCAACTCTTGAAACAGATAGCTGATGTGAGCACGGCGCAGGTCGACCCATTGGTCCACAGACAGGGTTTTGGCGCAGGTCGTGTCAAAGAGCACGCTACCGTCATAGTCGTGACGATAGCCCACGATGTAGCTGCAGAACGTGCTCTTGCCCTTGCCGCTATCAGCTTCCACGAGGTAGAGATGGCCCTTGCTGAAGCTTATGTCTTTGCCCCACACCTCAGAACAAAGGTCTGTACGACCAGAGAAGACATGAGGCATAACAGCCTGAAAACTAATCTTTTCCATTTTTTAAATAAAAAGAGTTATTTTTAAAAGGTCCACAAACGGATCTATGTTTTATGTGCTTCTGAAGAGCTGTTTATGAGTTTTATTAAACCCTTTATTTAAGCCCTTTATTTGCTTTGAATTTTGCTCTTCATTTGCTTTTAAGCCCATTTTATTGCTATGCCTATGAGCATTCCTACAGCCACACCCCACTCGCTGGCGAGAAAGAACGTGCTGATGGCTGTGCCACGGCGGCAATGGTCGCTACGGGTGATGAGCATGAGCTGGGAACGAGCGCCAACCATGCCCACTCCTCCACCAAGCAAACAAGGGGTAAAATAGCCTGGAAGCATGCCGCTGGGCGAACAAAAGACCGACATGGCTGAGAGGATGAAGAAGAACGCCACAAAGAGGTCGGTCCAACCGTGGTTTAACGTGCCCATGAAACGCTCGGTCAGCAAAGCCCACAAGAAGCCTACCATGACAAGAGTAAAGAAAGCCACAGAACTTACCATGGTCAGCACATAGCCATAACAGGCGAAGCTGAGGGCGGTAAAGAGGAACAGATGCCACTCGCCACCAAGCATGAACCGGTCAAACGACATGTGGTGAACATCGTCTTCGGGGGTCTTGAACGGGAAGCGCACAAGACGAACCAAAACGGCAGACGCGAAACCTGCCAAGGCAGCCCACAGGCACACATCGGCGGCGCTGGTGTGACGGAACAGAACGATGGCGGTCAACGGACCTAACGCGATACCTAAACGGGCGAGCCAAGCAGCAGAGTGGTTGGCGCGTGTGCGATAAACCGACTCGGTCTTGTCTACGATCAAGGTGCCGAACAGCACGATGGCAGCAAGACCATAACAGGCGGCTGTGAAAAAGCGCAAAACCTCTATGACCAAGGGAATGGCCCATTGCGGATTCTTCAGCACGAGCCATGAAGCAGCCACACAAAGGGTGTAGCCCTCGATAGCACGCACGCAAACCAACCCACGACGATAACGCTGGGTGAGCCAGTTGCAGAACGGACCGAAGGCAAACAATCCGAGGGCGTAAGTGACGGCACATAGCAACTGTTCTTGACATATGACCGCGCTTGAAGCCATGCGGGCTCCTATGTGCAAAGGCAGAAGGGCCATGAGCATGTAAGCCGAAAGAGTGAGCAAGAAGCCCGCCAAGGCTAACATAACGAAACCGCTGTACCACAGATTGTTATGAATGGGTGTCTCTGTGTTAAATTTTACTGTCATTAATGGTGTCTTTAATGAAACATGGGAGCAAAAGGCTCCTTAGTAGCTTTCTGCTTCGTTAGGGAACGCCGTGCTCTTAACATCGTCAACATAACGGCCAACGGCGTTGGTCATGACATCCCACAAGTCGGCATACTGACGTAAGAACTTGGGCTTAAAGCCCTTAGACATGCCCATCATGTCGGCATAGACAAGAACCTGACCATCGGTTCCGTTGCCTGCACCAATGCCAATGGTGGGACAGCTCACACGACGGCTAACCTCGGCTGCAAGAGCCGCGGGCACCTTCTCAAGGACAATGGCAAAACAGCCGGCCTTGTCGAGCGCCTCGGCATCGGAGATAAGCTTGGCTGCCTCTGTCTCACCCTTTGCACGAAGACCGTAACCACCAAACTTATGTACGCTTTGAGGCGTGAGACCTAAATGGCCACACACGGGGATGCCGGCAGCAAGAATGCCTTCAACGGCCGGCAAGATCTCTACACCGCCTTCGAGCTTCAAGGCATCGACACCTGTTTCTTTCATTATCTTTACTGCGTTGCGCACGGCCTCTTCTTTGCTTACCTGATAGCTGCCAAAGGGCATGTCGCACAACACGAGAGCGTGGTCTACAGCACGGGCAACGGCACGAGCATGATAAATGATCTGGTCAACGGTTATTGGCAAGGTGTCGGCGTTGCCTGCCATGACATTGCTGGCAGAATCGCCAATAAGAATACTGTCTACGCCGCCAGCATCTATTATGCGAGCTGTGGTGTAATCGTAGGCTGTGAGCATTGTTATCTTCTCGCCACGTTGCTTGAAATCAAGAAAGCGTGTGGCTGTCACCTTCTTTATGTCTGTACTTAAATATGTTGCCATTTTTCTTCTGTTTGTCGAGCACATCATAACGATGAAGCTTGACGTTTGTTGAGTTTTTAGATTTGTATCTTTATTATTATAAGTGTCTTTTTAAGAAAAGCCAGCTGTTTCTTTAGCAAAAAGAGGTTCAGACCTCAATCTCAAGTCCATCGTAAGCCAAGCCCACGTTTCTTGGAAGTTTGGCCTGTGCTTCTGTCTCTAAACCAATATCATGATTAAAATGAATTAACCATGTTTGCTCCGCTCCAACCTTATTGGCGAAAGCCACGGCATCGGCAACCAACTGGTGCGAATGGTGAGGCTTTTCAAAGCGCAAGGCGTTGACTACGAGCGTGCGCACACCTTTAAGATAATGGAGCTCGTCTTCTGACATGCTCTTCATGTCGGTTATATAAGCAAAATTGCGACCTATGCGGAAACCCAAGATGGGAAGTTTGCCATGAAGAACATTTATCGGCAAGACCTCTATGTCGCCAACAGAAAACGGCCTGTGGGCATGAATAGGGTTGAGCGACAGGCTTGGAACGCCAGGATAAAGCTTTAGCTTGAGCCACGGCAGGCTCTTCTCTATCCTTTGCATGAGACCATGGGGAAAGCAGTAAGGCATGCATTGGCGCACATGACGCAAGGTCTTGCAATCGCCATAAAGGGGTATGGTGCCAAAACGACAATAAGGCCGAAGGTCGTCTATTCCACCAACATGATCATAGTGCATGTGTGTGAGCAACACGCCATCGATGCGTCGGAAAGGCAACGGCATTAGTTGTTGGCGTATGTCAGGACCACAATCGATGAGCAGACGTGTTGTATCGGTCTCCACCAAAGCGGCGCAACGCAAGCGGCTGTCATGAGGGTTCGTGCTGCGACACACCTTGCATGAGCATCCTAACGTAGGTACGCCACATGAGGTTCCCGTACCAAGGAATGTTATCTTCATCTGTATGTTTTTATTTTCTTTTTAAGGCTCTCCCAAAAATCCACAAAATCTTTAAGAGATTATCACATAGAAAGCTGTATCAGCTTCCAATGACCTCCCTTACATTTAAATGTCAACTCGGTTTCCAAGCCATTGGCAATGCCGCGCATCACAAAAATCTTACGGTTACTCTCCGCATATTTCTGACCGTAAAGGATATTATATATAAGTCGGCCAGGCAATTCGGGAGCAAACGAAGGCCATTGCTCAGGGGTGAGGAAACCTGTCATGGTGTTAAACTCGTCATCGGGATCAGGACCTGAAAACTGGAGCGGGTCATTAATGCTCTTTACCTGAAAAGCAGAATCGGCAACAAACGCCTTATAAAACTTAAGGAACGAAGAGTTGTTGCTCGCTTTCAAACGATCGACATTCAAACCAGTAAGCTTCCATTGCCCCTGAAGACGGTTGAAGACATACTGCTTTAAGATGTTGGTGTTAAGATATATTTTCTCAACAACAACATGATTGATGGTCGTATCCTTGACTATGGACATTTGACGCTTACTGTCAAAAATCAACGTGTAATAGTCTTGCGTCATAAAGAAACGCTCCATGCGCCACGATTTTTTCGTCATTTCCGACTTCTTGCCAAACTTCGTTACGGACAAAGGAAACTGTATGCGCGAATATTGCAACTTGCGATTGGCGGCAAAATTGAAAATGAAATCGTCAAACAGCTCATCGGCTGTCTTGGGCATGGGCGACTCAGTAATGATTGTTGCCATGGTGTCGACAACAGCCATGCTGTCTGAATCGGTAGTGGCAACAGAGTCGACAGCTGCAGGTTTCTTATCGCTACAACCTACAGATGAAAAACAAAATATGCTAGCGATTATGGCCAGCACAATAAGGAAAGCACCTTTTTTCATAACTAATTATTATTACCCTGTAATAACGGGTCTGTTATCTCTCAATTTCTTCGATGCAAAATTACAACTTTATTTCTATATAATGACCTTTTAACACAAAAATAAATCGGCAATCCATCCTTTGAGTCTCTTTTAAGCCTTTATCTTTGGCAAAGCTCATTTTTATATTTGACAAAGTCCATTTTTAAGCCAAACCATAGCTTTTTTATTTTGATATATTTCCTTGTTTGCATTAAAAATGTTAACTTTGCATCGGTAAAAACAGATAAACAGATTATGATATTAGACAAGATAGATAAACTTCTTAAGGAAGTGAGCACTCTCTCGGCAAAAAACGCTGAAGAGATTGAACAACTACGACTGAAGTATCTCAGCAAGAAAGGCGAAATCTCTGCCCTTATGGCAGACTTCCGTGAGGTGTCTGCAGACCAAAAAAAGGCTGTAGGCATGAAGATTAATGAGCTCAAACAGATGGCTATTGCCAAGATCAACGAGCTGAAAGAGCAACATGAGACCGACGACGACTTGAACGTGGACCTCGACCTCACACGCTCAGCCTACCCCATTGCTCTTGGCACACGCCACCCGTTGACCATCGTGCGCAACCAGATTATCGACATCTTCCAGCGTATGGGATTCACGTTGGCTGAAGGTCCTGAGATTGACGATGACCTGCATGTGTTTACAAAGCTCAACTTTGCTGCAGACCATCCCGCACGCGACATGCAGGACACCTTCTTCGTAGAGACCAACCCCAACGATGTGACAAAGAACATCATTCTGCGTTCGCACACCAGCAACGACCAGAGCAGAATTATGGAGAAGCAACAGCCACCAATACGTGTCATTTGCCCCGGACGTGTGTTCCGTAACGAGGCAATTTCTGCACGCGCCCATTGCTTCTTCCATCAGCTCGAAGGTCTGTATGTTGACAAAAACGTGTCGTTCACAGACCTTAAGCAGGTGCTCTTGACCTTCGCACGCGAGCTCTTTGGTCCTGACACAAAGATTCGTCTGCGCCCGAGCTACTTCCCCTTCACAGAGCCTAGCGCCGAGATGGACATCTCTTGCCACATCTGTGGTGGCGAGGGTTGTGCTTTCTGTAAGCATACAGGTTGGGTTGAAATTCTCGGTTGCGGAATGGTTGACCCCAATGTGCTCGAGGCGTGCGGCATAGACAGCAAGGTGTACACAGGCTACGCCTTCGGTCTTGGTGTGGAGCGTATCACGAACCTTAAATATCGTGTTGCTGACCTCCGCATGTTCTCAGAGAACGATTCACGCTTCTTGCGCGAGTTTGAAAGCGCAAACTAAAAGACTTGAAAGAAGATTTGCAAGTTTGTTCTGTTTTTCAATACAAACATTTAAAGACAAAATATAAAGACAACTCTTGGATAACTTTTGTTTATCCAAGAGTTGTCTTTTGCGTTTTATAACAGGCAGATTTTTATCTGCTTTTTTTTATTCCGCAACCTTTTCTTTACATTAAAAAAAACGATAAAAAACAATATAACAATTATTATATTGTGACTAAAAAAACTGTCAGCTTCCACATGGAAAAATCCATAGCAGAAACTGACAGCCTTGTTTTAAAAAGTATTGTTTATAAAGCCTTGATTAAAAGCTTCATTTATAACTAACAGCCGAGAGGTCTCAACTATTTGCTTTCATTAATACTCACCCCAAGCCTTGATGCCAATATCCTCAAGCTTCGTTGTGCAGAAGGCGTAGATGAACGCACTTGCGAGACGGGCATTGGTGAGAAGAGGCACGTTAAGGTCGATAGAGGCGCGACGGATCTTGTAGCCGTTGCTAAGCTCAGAACTTGTGAGGTTCTTCGGGATGTTGACAACCATATCGATGGTATGGTCGTGCAACAGATCGAGAGCCTTGGGTTCATCACCCTCCTCTGATGGCCAGAGCACATGTGTGTTCTCGATGCCGTTCTCTGTAAGGAACTTGCTTGTACCGCCTGTTGCATAAAGTTTGTAACCATTGTCAATGAGCTTCTTTGCAGCATCAAGCATTTCAACCTTTTGCTTGGCACCACCTGTAGAAAGGAGAATGTTCTTCTTCGGTATGCGATAGCCTACAGAGAGCATGCTCTTGAGCAAGGCTGTGTTTGTATCGTCGCCCAAGCAACCTACCTCGCCTGTAGAACTCATGTCTACGCCAAGCACAGGGTCGGCCTTCTGTAAACGATTGAACGAGAACTGCGAAGCCTTGATGCCAACATAGTCGAGATCGAACAGGTTCTTGTTGGGCTTTTCTACGGGCAGACCGAGCATTACGCGTGTGGCAAGCTCGATAAGGTTGATCTTCAGCACCTTGCTCACGAACGGGAACGAACGCGAAGCACGGAGGTTACACTCGATAACGAGGATGTCGTTGTCGCGTGCCATAAACTGAATGTTGAACGGGCCGTTGATATGAAGCTCCTTGGCAATTTGACGGCCTACACGCTTACAACGGCGAACGGTCTCAACATACAGTTTTTGAGGCGGGAACTGGATGGTGGCGTCACCTGAGTGGACACCAGCAAACTCGATGTGTTCAGAAATGGCGTAAGCAATAACCTCTCCATTCTTTGCAACAGCATCCATCTCAATTTCCTTGGCGTGCTCGATAAACTTGCTCACAACAACAGGATGGTCCTCGCTAACGTTGGCAGCCAACTGGAGGAAGCGTTTCAGCTCATCCTCGTTAGAGCAAACGTTCATGGCTGCACCTGAGAGAACGTATGACGGGCGCACAAGAACGGGGAAGCCTACACGCTCTATAAAGCGGTCGATATCTTCCATGCTTGTAAGTGCGCTCCACTCGGGCTGGTTGATGCCGTTGTTGGTAAGCATCTGAGAGAACTTGGCACGGTCCTCGGCGTTGTCGATGTCCTGAGCCTTGGTACCAAGGATAGGTACATGCTGCTCATCGAGAAGCACAGCAAGGTTGTTAGGAATCTGACCACCTGTAGACACAATTACACCATGAGGTGTCTCAAGGTCGATGATGTCCATAACGCGCTCGAAGGTGAGCTCATCGAAATAGAGACGGTCGCACATGTCGTAATCGGTTGACACGGTCTCGGGGTTATAGTTTATCATAACCGAACGGAAACCCTCCTTGCGGATGGTGTTGAGAGCTTGAACACCACACCAGTCGAACTCAACAGATGAGCCGATGCGGTAAGCTCCTGAACCGAGCACGATAATTGAACGCTTGTCGTTCTCATACTTTATATCGCTATTTACGCCAGCATAAGTGACGTACAGATAGTTGGTCTGTGCAGGATACTCGGCAGCCAAGGTATCGATCTGTTTAACAACAGGCAGGATGCCATAATTCTTACGACGTGAACGCACAACAAGCGATGCCTTACGCATAGACTTAAGCTCGTCTTCAAGACCAACGGCACGCGCAATCTGGAAATCGGTAAAGCCGTAAACCTTGGCTGTGCGGAGGAGATCCTTGTCGAGGGTGTTGATGTTGCATTTCTTCATCTCCTCATCGATATCGATGATGTGCTGCAACTTCTCAAGGAACCACTTGTCGATCTTGGTAAGTTCGTGAATCTGGTCTACAGTATAGCCTTTATGCATGGCCTTGGAGATTACGAACACACGCTTGTCTGTAGGCTCGCGAAGAGCAGCATCGATATCCTCAATCTCAAGTTCCTTATTCTCAACAAAGCCGTGCATGCCCTGGCCAATCATGCGAAGACCCTTCTGTATGGCCTCCTCAAAATTGCGGCCAATGGCCATAACCTCACCTACCGACTTCATTGAAGAACCGAGCTCTTTGTCTACGCCACGGAACTTTGAAAGGTCCCAACGTGGTATTTTGCAGACAACATAGTCAAGTGCAGGCTCGAAGAAGGCGCTTGTGGTCTTGGTTACTGAGTTTTTCAGCTCAAACAAACCGTAACCCATGCCGAGTTTAGCTGCAACAAAGGCGAGAGGATAACCTGTGGCCTTAGAAGCAAGAGCAGAAGAACGGCTCAGACGAGCATTTACCTCGATAACACGATAGTCTTCCGACTGTGGGTCAAAAGCATACTGAACGTTACACTCACCCACGATACCGATATGACGGATAATCTTGATGGCAAGGGCACGAAGTTTATGATATTCTGAGTTGGTAAGAGTCTGTGAAGGAGCAATAACAATTGACTCGCCGGTATGGATGCCCAGAGGGTCAAAGTTCTCCATGTTACATACTGTAATACAATTGTCGTAACGGTCGCGAACAACCTCATACTCAATCTCTTTCCAACCTTTGAGACTCTTCTCTACCAACACCTGGGGAGAGAAAGAGAATGCCTTCTCGGCAAGCTTGTTAAGTTCCTCCTCGTTGTCGGCAAAGCCTGAGCCAAGACCTCCAAGTGCGTATGCAGCACGGATGATAACAGGATAACCCAGATCAGCAGCAGCCTTACGGGTTTGCTCTATAGTCTCACACGCCTCGCTCTTTATGGTCTTGACATTAATCTCGTCAAGCTTCTGAACAAAGAGCTCACGGTCCTCGGTATCCATAATGGCTTGAACGGGAGTTCCAAGCACCTTAACATTATATTTCTCAAGAATGCCCTGGCGGTAGAGTTCAACGCCACAGTTGAGCGCTGTCTGTCCGCCAAACGACAACAATATGCCGTCGGGACGCTCTTTCTTTATTACCTCCTCAACAAAGTAAGGCTGTACAGGAAGGAAATAGATCTGATCAGCTACGCCCTCTGAGGTCTGCACGGTTGCGATGTTTGGGTTTATAAGAACTGTTTTAACACCTTCCTCGCGCAACGCCTTTAACGCCTGTGAACCAGAATAGTCGAACTCGCCCGCTTCACCTATCTTTAAGGCTCCCGAACCGAGCAACAACACTTTCTTTATATTTTCGTCTTTCATTTATTCTAATGCTTTATTTTATTAATGTTTAATGAGGCAAAGCCTTTATATATCAAACATCTCACTCCCCCACTTTTTATTAACTCATCAGATTTTTATCTTCCCATCAGATATTTATCGATCTTCAGAAATCAAATCTTATCGATACGAATTAATCTTATCGCCAAAAAACAATCTTATTTAAAAACATATCTTCAAATATGATATTCATCTATCTTCTAAGATTATATTCTTATAATAAAATTGTATAGTGGAGGCGAAGCTTTTTTACTTTTTAAGGCAATCTACAAACTTGTCAAACATAAACTCTGTGTCGACAGGTCCTGAACATGCCTCTGGATGGAACTGGCTTGAGAACCAAGGCTTGCTTTTGTGACGGATTCCCTCGTTAGAACCATCATTCATGTTTACAAACATCTCTTCCCAATCGGCATCTAAGGTCTTGGCATCTACAGCATATCCATGGTTCTGGCTTGTAACGAAGCACTTTTCTGTGCCTACAAGACGAACGGGCTGGTTATGAGAACGATGACCATACTTCAGCTTGTAGATAGAAGCTCCAGCAGCCTTGGCAAGCAACTGGTTACCCATACAGATACCACAGATTGGCTTATCGCTCTTGCTCATCTGCTTGCGAATGATCTTTACAGCGTCCTCACACATGTCGGGATCGCCAGGACCGTTGGCAAGGAAAAGTCCATCAAACTCCATGTCAGTATAATCGTAGTTCCAAGGCACACGGATAACCTCAACACCACGATTGATAAGACAACGAATGATGTTGGCCTTTACGCCACAATCGACGAGAACCACTTTCTTGTCTGCACCCTCATTGTAACGAATAATCTCCTTGCAGCTCACAAGGTCAACAAAATTTACTCCCTCATATTCAGCTTGAGGAATGTTGTTGGGTTCATCATCAAACAAGATTTTTCCCATCATAACACCATGCTCACGCAACGCCTTTGTGAGCTCACGAGTGTCGATGCCAGTAATTCCTGGCACTTTCTCACGTTTGAGCCACTCGGCAAGAGTTTCAACAGCGTTCCAATGACTGCATTGCTCACTATAGTCGGCTACAATGATAGCAGATGCATAAATCTTGTCACTCTCCATAAACGTAGGAAGGCCGTTAGCCTCAAACGTGAAAGGAGGAACGCCATAGTTGCCCACAAGCGGATAAGTTAGTGTCATCAACTGTCCTGCATAAGAGGGATCGGTAAGCGATTCGGGATAGCCCATCATGGCTGTATTGAACACCACCTCGCCAGCGACGGGGGCTTCATAGCCAAATGACTTTCCGTGGAACTTTGTTCCGTCTTCTAAAACTAAAGTTACGTTTCTCATTTTATGATATTCGGAATTACTTATTTCTTTTTAATGCATGATATTTTATGTGGTATGAACCGTTATGGTTAAACCTGTCACACATTTTTGGGTTGCTTATTTACTTTGATACACTTTTTCAATATAGTTTACAAATGCCTGATTACAGAGTCGAGTGCCACCAGGCGTAGGATACTTACCAGTAAAGTACCAGTCGCCTTTGTGGTTAGGTATTGCAGTATGCAAGCCGTCAATCGACTGAAACACAAGTTCCACCGGCGTTGTCATACCTTCAGGACGAAGCATCTCAACAATTTTTGCGTTTATCTCTTCAATCGTGAAAGGCTTATAAATGGCACGCACACAATTGGTCATCTGCTCAGCAGGCTTTAGCAGCTCGGTCTTACATGCTCGATACACCTCGTCCACGACATTGAGAAGGTTGCGTTCCTTCAGTAGCTCCATTGTAGCTCGGAACACACAGAACTCTTCCAAACGAGGCATGTCTATACCATAATAGTCGGGGTAACGAATCTGTGGAGCGCTACTAACTATAACTATCTTGCGTGGGTGTAGACGGTCAAGCATTCGAAGAATACTTTCCTTCAATGTCGTGCCACGCACAATGCTGTCGTCTATTACAACAAGGTTGTCGACATGTGGTTCTATGCATTCATAAGAAACATCGTACACATGTGAGGCGAGGTCGTTGCGCGAGTTGCCTTCAGTAATGAAGGTACGAAGTTTGATATCCTTCCACGCCACTTTCTCTGATCTCACATAGTTGTCAAGAATGTCATGAAGCTCCTGTTCTGTAGGAATGTGTCCAAGAGCTTGAATTTTCTTTACCTTCTGCTCGTTATAATACTTTTTAAATCCTCTCAGCAAGCCATAGAAGGCCACCTCTGCTGTGTTGGGGATGAACGAGAACACGGTATGCTGAACATCGCCGTCAATAGCTTTAAGCACAGGCTCTCTAAGCTGCTCACCAAGAAGCTTTCGCTCATCATATATGTCACGATCACTACCACGGCTGAAATAGATTCGCTCAAAAGAGCAAGCAGAATCGCCACGCTGATCAAGCACCTTTTCAACACTAAACTCGCCATTGCGTTTTACAAACATGGCGTGACCAGGTTGGAGTTCTTTAATGTCTTCCACCTCGAGATCAAAGGTGGTCTGAAGCACAGGACGCTCACTTGCCAAGGCAACGATTTCATCGTTCTTATAATAAAACGCCGGGCGGATGCCCCATGGGTCACGTAAGGAGAACATCTCACCACTACCTGTGAGACCACAAACCACATAACCACCATCAAAGTCGTCCATTGTTGTCTTGAGCACATTGCTCATCAACACATTATCGTTTATATAATCAGTAATGTCGGTTCCTTCCAGCCCCTTGGCCTTTGCGTCGACGAAGTTGCGTTCCACCTCTCTGTCAAGACGATGACCCATATATTCGAGCATTATATAGCTGTCGCTATAAATTCGCGGGCATTGGCCTTGGGCCTTTAGCTTGTCAAAGATTCCCTCTATGTTAGTCATATTGAAATTGCCACACAAACAGAGGTTCTTTGCCTGCCAGTTGTTACGGCGCAAGAAAGGATGAACATATGACAATCCCGACTTGCCTGTAGTGGAATAACGCAGATGACCCATATACAACTCACCAGCGAACGGCAGACTGTGTTTTGCGAAAGAAGCATCTGACAGTTCATCGTGCGATAAGTCGATGTAATTTTTCTGCACGGTGCCAAAAATCTTTGTTATGGCATCTTTTCCTTCAGCACGTTCACGGAACATATATTCATGTCCTGGTCGATAATCGAGTTTCACACAAGCCAAGCCTGCGCCTTCCTGTCCACGATTATGCTGCTTCTCCATCATAAGATACAGCTTGTTGAGACCATACATCCATGTCCCATATTTTTCCTGATAATACTCAAGCGGTTTGAGCAATCTGATCATCGCTACGCCGCATTCATGCTTCAAAGGTTCCACTTTACAATCCTGAATTTAAAAATTTAAACTGGCCATTACAGACCTTTTTTCCTATTTAAAGGCGCGTATTACACGCCAACAATCTCGTCTGCTTATATAAAGAAAGCGTTAAGCAACAAGCCCAACGCTTTACATTTATAATAATAGATACTTATCTAAGGATATTAACGACAAGAGAGGCCACCGACGTAATGATGCCGATAACCGAGAACCAAAGAGTGGTAGACTGACCAATGGCTGAGTTTTTAGCCTTGGTGCTGTTAGGTTCTACATAAACCACATCGTTCTGCTGAAGATAATAGTAAGGTGAATTGATAATGTTGGCATCGTTCAGATTCAAACGATGCTGCGTCTTCTGACCAGTAGCATCCTCACGAATGAGAAGAACATTATCACGTTTACCGTAAATGCTGAGATCGCCGGCAGAGGCGATGGCTTCAAGCACACTCATCTTCTCTGTGGCAACAGGAACAACACCTGGACTATTCACCTCACCAATGACGGTAACGTGATAGCTAGACATACGAACAGTAATTACCGGATTCTCTGTCTTTGAGAGATATGAGAGTATGCTTTCTCTAATTTTATCTTCACACTGGCTCTTTGTCAAACCAGCAACTTGGATACGTCCTACAACAGGAAACTGAATATTTCCGTCATTATCAACGAGGTAAGTTTGAAGAGAGCCTCCGCCTCCACTAAGACTTCCACCGTTACTCAAGGTGCTTTGCACCGTTAGGTTGAACGGGATAGCCACCTGAGGGTCTGTTGTGTTTACTGTGATTGTAAGAAGATCCTTAGGCATAATCTTCGCGTCATAAAGACCACGCGACTTTGCAAGGTTAACGGTATCTACATTTTGAAAATACGCAACCTTCTTTGCGCTACCACAACTTCCCAACAACACTACCAATGTCATGAGAAAAAACGGAAAAATCAATTTTTTCATAAATACTATTATGAGAGTTTATATTAAAACCTTGAAAATAAAAACTTTAGCCCTTTAAAATTATAGAGCACAGTTTATCAAATGCAAAGTTATCACATTTTTTTCAAATCAACAACTTTTTAATCGACAAAAACTACAATTATTATAAGTAAATAAATGACAAGCAAAAATGGGGCGAGATAAAAGCGTTAATGACGCGCAATCTTATGCATTTTACTGCAAAACGGAACTATTAAGAGGAAGACAAAAGACAACATGAAGGAAGACAAAGACAACTGAGACGAACAAAAAAAATGTGCTCTGAAAGAACAAACCTCGCTATAATGTAGCAATAGATGTTTACACTTTCAGAGCACGAAAAGTATAGCTATATATAATTTATATATTCACTATAAAGACCCAATGAGTTTATTCCCACTCAATTGTTGATGGTGGCTTAGACGAGATGTCATAGCAAACTCGGTTTACGCCACGCACCTTATTAATGATTTCATTACTTACCTTTGCCATAAAATCGTAAGGCAGATGCGCCCAGTCGGCAGTCATGGCATCTGTAGATGTAACAGCACGCAAAGCAACAGGATGCTCATATGTACGTTCATCACCCATAACGCCAACAGAGCGTACGGTAGACAGAAGCACCGTGCCTGCCTGCCATATCTGGTCATAAAGCGACACCTCAATCTCGCCGTTATGCATGTCAGCAGGCACACCTGCTGCCAACACACGACGCGCTTCTTCACCGCTAAGCTTAACCTTATAGTCGCGCAAGCCACGGATAAAGATGTCATCGGCATTCTGAAGAATGCTAACCTTCTCAGGCGTGATGTCGCCAAGAATGCGCACGGCAAGACCAGGACCAGGGAACGGATGACGTGTTATAAGATGCTCAGGCATTCCCATTGAGCGGCCAACACGACGAACCTCATCCTTGAACAACCACTTCAGAGGTTCACAAAGCTGAAGGTTCATCTCTTTAGGAAGGCCACCCACGTTGTGATGACTCTTGATAACCTTTCCCGTGATATTTAACGACTCTATACGGTCGGGATATATGGTTCCCTGTGCAAGCCATTTGGCACCTGTCTGCTTCTTTGCTTCTGCGTTAAACACCTCAACAAAATCGCGACCGATGATTTTGCGCTTCTGCTCAGGGTCTGTTACACCTGCCAAATCGGCAAAGAACTTAGCGCTTGCATCAACACCAATAACATTCAGGCCAAGACACTTATAGTCTTCCATGACATCGCTGAACTCGTTTTTGCGAAGCATGCCATGGTCAACAAATATACATGTAAGGTTCTTGCCGATGGCCTTATTGAGAAGTACGGCAGCTACGCTTGAGTCGACACCACCCGAGAGGCCAAGAATGACCTTATCGTCACCAAGCTGAGCCTTAAGCTCATTTACGGTAGTCTCAACAAATGAGTCGGCGCTCCAATCTTGACGGCTTCCACAAATGTCCACAACAAAATTTTTCAACAACTGTGTTCCCTGTAATGAATGGAACACTTCAGGATGGAACTGTACAGCCCACACAGGCTCGCTTTCTGAAGCATAAGCAGCAAACTTAACGTTAGCCGTTGAAGCAATGCATTTATATCCCTCAGGGATAGCAGTTATTGTGTCACCATGGCTCATCCACACCTGCGAGTTCGGCACGAAACCCTTAAACAGGGCATTGTCGGCATCAAACTGCTCAAGGTTGGCACGTCCATACTCGCGAGAATCTGCAGCCTCAACCTTTCCACCTTGCGCATACGACAAATACTGAGCACCATAGCAGATGCCCAATACAGGAAGGCGACCGATAAACTGGCTGAGATCTACCTTAAAGGCCTCTTTGTCATGAACCGAATAAGGACTTCCACTAAGGATTACACCAATGACGCTTGGATCATCCTTCGGAAACTTATTGTAAGGCATAATCTCGCAGAAGGTGTCAAGCTCGCGCACACGGCGGCCGATGAGCTGCGTGGTCTGCGAACCGAAATCAAGTATGATAATCTTCTGTTGCATTTATTTATAATGTTAAATTATTGTTGTTATTACTTAATGCTTTATCACTTATATCAATGAGCGACAAGTTACAACTTGTTTTAAGTTTCGTGTTACAACTCCTTAAGAAACGTCTCAGCATGACTCAAGGTGTCAAGTTTGCCTATATCCAGGAGTTTGAGATCGCTCTTTGCATATCCAATAATGCGGCGTTTAGCACATGCTGCAAGGTAGAAATCGACAATAGAAAACTCGTCAGGCCATTGCTCCATCAAGTTGAAAAGACGAGGAGAAAACACATGTATTCCAGCAAAAGCCAACATTCGGCAATTCTCAACCTTAAGATCGGGCCACGGACTTTTCACCTCTCCTGTTGCGAGATTGGTCCAACCAACAAGATGCATCTCATCGTTGAACAGAAAGTAGCGTTGAGTTTTGCGCTCGCTCACAAGCAACACAGCGTCAACCATGTTTCCGTTTTCTTCATCAAGGGCCAGATTGTAGAATTGTCTGAGATCAAGATTACTCAAAATGTCTACATTATGAATAAGTATTGGCGCCGAAGGATCAAACAAAGGAGCAGCCTTCTTTATTCCGCCACCCGTGTTTAGAAGATGGGATGTCTCGTCAGAGATGCGAATATCTGTATCGAAATTGTTGTTCTCTTTAAGATAATCGGTTATCTGACTGGCAAAATGATGAACATTAACCACTATACGGTCAACGCCCGATGCCTTAAGTTTATCTATTACACGCTTTACCAGCGGCTCACCCCCTACTCTAACCATTGCTTTTGGCATGGTGTCGGTAAGCGGTTTAAGACGAGTTCCCTTGCCCGCCGCAAAAAGCATTGCCTGCATCATATTCTTGTTATTATTTTATTTGGTTGTCAACTTCAAACTAAACAAATATTAAAAAAGAACCTAACTTCTTTATTTATCGTCATTACGCTTCTCTGCTTCAAACACCTGAGCAATGTTTTGCTCGCGATGTGTCACATGAACCTCTATTCCGAATTTCTTATGTAGATGCTCAGCAAGATGTTGTGCCGAATAGACGCTACGATGTTGACCACCGGTACATCCAAATGAGAACATAAGGCTCGTAAAGCCACGCTCTATGTAACGCCTAACATGAGCATCTGCAAGCTTATAAACACTATCAAGGAACGTAAGAATCTCGCCATCATCCTCAAGGAATCGGATTACAGGTTCATCAAGACCTGTCAGTTTTTTGTAAGGCTCATAACGACCGGGGTTGTGAGTTGAACGACAGTCGAACACATAGCCGCCACCGTTGCCCGACTCGTCTTCTGGAATGCCCTTACGATAAGAGAAGCTAAACACGCGAACCACAAGAGGACCTTTTCCGTCATATTTTGAGAACGTGGCAGGTCCATCCTGAGGATTTGAAACATACGGGCTGCTATCAGCTGTACGCAAACCATCGGTACGGCTCACGGCAGGAGCTTCAATATGTGCGTAGCGCGGCATCTCTGTAAGACGACGTAACATATCGATAAGATAAGGATATGGATAGTCGTCGCCATGTGAGAGAAGATCACGCAAGTTGTCAATGGCAGGGGGTATAGAGTCGAGGAAATGTTTCTTACGCTCAAAATAGCCACGATAGCCATAGGCACCAAGTACCTGTAAAGTGCGGAACAACACGAACAGACGCAAGCGATTGGTGAAATGACGCACAGGCGGCACCTCGATATAATGTTTCAACGATTTATAATACTCGGCAACAAGCTCACGGCGCAGTTTCTTCGGATATCGTGCCGATGCTTGCCACAAGAACGAAGCGAGGTCATAATAGTAAGGTCCACGACGACCACCTTGATAATCAATAAACTGAGGGTTGCCGTCAGGAGTAAGCATCACATTACGCGCTTGAAAATCGCGGTAAAGGAAACTTTCTCCTTGCTCAGACACAAGATCTTTGGCAAAGAGATGGAAGTTGGCCTCCAACTTTAGTTCATGAAAATCGAGTTCTGAAGGTTTGAGGAAACAATACTTGAAATAGTTAAGATCAAAAAGCACGCTTTCCTCATCAAACTCTGGCTGAGGATAACAGTTTTCCCATTCCAATCCACGAGCGCCACGAAGCTGAATGTTAGGAAGTTCACGAATGGTTCGACGAAGCAACTCCTTTTCATGCTCATTGTATCTACCGCCAGCCATGCGACCACCCTTCAACGCATCGAAAAGCGACACGCTACCGAGGTCTGTCTGCAGATAACACAACTCATCTTCAGAAACAGCCAGAATGTGCGGAACAGGCAGTTTTCGGCGTTCAAAATGTTTTGACAAATAAATAAAAGCATGGTCCTCGTCACGACTAGTACCTATCACACCTATGACCGTCTGTCCGTTGCTGCCAAGGATACGATAATACTGTCGATTGCTTCCCGATCCTTCTATCTTCTCAAGAGATGCTGGTTCTTCACCACACCATTGTTTATATAGCTCATTCAGATTTGCCATCTTCGTCCTCTGATTTATTTATACGATTATTTTCCCATATTCCAAGGAAATAGTCTACTACAAAAAGCAGCACTAATGCTCCCACAGCAACAAGAAGCGAGCGGGTAAGAACAAATGTTCCCAAGGATATGATAGCGAAAAGAAACAATCTTTTCAACTCTAATTTTAGTTTCATGACGCGAAGATAATGATTTTTGACATAATAAAGCCCAAAAAATGACAAAAATAATTCAAAAAAAATGATTATTGGTCAAAAAGGGCATATAACATAACAAATCAGTTAACATACACGACACGATTAACGGTTCCAAAGACAGGAGCGAGAAGTGTTTCAAGACCGTCATTCGACGACAACAGGGTCTGTAGATTAAACACAACGGCCATTCGTCTACCAATAATGAACGATTCTACATTTGCAGGCAAGGGCTTAACCGAAGCCTCAAGCGACTTGCGGGCAATAACTTCATCGTTGCCACTAAAGAAATAAAGTTGCGGCGTGACGCCAAAGAAAAATTTCATCGAGCCATCAGTATAACAATAGGTGTCTTTGCCAGCATCAGCAATAGAGCTTCCTTTAGGGCACGACTGTTTCCAATAATCAACATCGGAGAGCCATTTGCTGTCGCCCAACTTTGCATTAAGAGACATAGACAAGCTCGTTTCTTTGTAAGAAGGCACCATTATCGCCATGTCACCATCTATGCTGCGGATGATATTGTCCATGTCGATGGCTGTGTTTAGACCGACAAGCATAGCCTGAATATACTTGTTCTGATGAAGCATGGGCAAGAAATCTTTGCCGTTTACGTTCATGAACATACCTAAAAGCCGTTCTTCATTAAAGGCTTTTACCAACGTTGGAGTTATAGGACGCAATTTCTCTTGCGATTCTTTTAATGCCTTGTCAATATCAGCGTTTTCAGAATAGGTCTTACCGTCAATAAGCAGAGTCTTGTTCATTACGCTAATTTTTGCAGCAATCATGACCTGTGAAGCATCTGCATCTTTTGGAGCCCCAATGGTAAATGGCGCAACAAGTTTTTCGGGCAAAGCCTGTGCCTGACACACAAGAGCGATAGGAGCATCAATGGTGTCAAGACGTTGGTACAATTTAGAAGCCATGACGCTCTGCTCTTCTTCCTGCCTGAAACAAGCAATGGCAAAATTCTCTACAGACGGGCGTGCAGCAACTGTTATAGGGCCAACCATCATCAACGCATCGCTGTTATAAGCAACAAGCCATGAGTTTTTTATCATCACAAAGCTAATGTTGGCTTTCTTTGTTGGCCGAGCACAAACTCCACTTTTCACAAGAGCGTCTATATTCTTTGTAAAATCGCTCTCGTTTTTAATCTTGGCAGCAAGACCAATGTTACCGTCTACAGTCTCAAACAGATAAACCTTCTCTTTAAAGTCTATGCCTACAGACGATGCATCATCAACTGGTAGAATCTTTTTTAAGAGTCCACTACCATCCACACCCTCCACTCGTTTAGCATCAACTGACAACAGGGCCGTGCAATTGTTGGGAATGTTTTTAACATAGTCGTTGTTGCTACATGAAGACAGAAAGGCCGCCATAAGAACAACAGCCCCTATCAAGAATTTACTTACATAAGTTTTTGTAATGTTCATTTTCTGTTTATTAAAGATTCCGCATTTCTGCTATATCATTAATCTTCTATACGTTTTACCAATCGTGCCAGCATAACAGCCGAAAGTCCGGCGGTCTCTGTGCGCAGACGACTCTTGCCAAGAGAAATAGATACATATCCATTGTCAACAGCTTTGCGCACTTCTTCTATAGAGAAATCGCCCTCTGGTCCCACAAGAACCGTTACAGGTTCATCGTCTGTGAGAGCTGTCAACTGGTCAAAGAAATCGTGACGTTCTACCTCATTATAACAATGGGCTATATAACGGTGTCCTGTAGAATGGTTTTTAATAAATTCGTCAAATGAACATAAAGCATTGACCACAGGCAATTGGGGTTTGCGACTCTGCTTCATTGCCGACACCACTATCTTCTCTACCCTATCAACACGTAGATTCTTACGTTCAGAGAATTTACAGTTAAGGAACGACAGCTCATCGAAACCAATCTCTGTAGCTTTTTCCGCCAACCATTCCATGCGTTCCATCATCTTCGTTGGTGCGATCGCCAAATGGATGTATGAAGACCAGTCTTTCTGTTTGGTCCACTCTTCAACAATGTCGTAGCAACAATGTTTGTCAGCACGAGTAACCTCCGCACGAAAAATGCCACCCTCGCCATCCATAAGAAACATCTCATCGCCTGGCTTAAGGCGCAACACGCGTAAGGCATGAGTAGCCTCGTCGGCAGGCAACTCACCAGCATTACGAGCATTGGGAACATAAAAATATCTTGCTTCTTTCATATATTACATTACTCTACAATAAACTTATATTATATTTTCCAAGCATATATTATTATAAACAAGAGAAGGATAAAACAAAAACAAATAAAAAAGACAAGGAGATACGCTTGATTATTTTCTGAGCATAACATTTGACACACTCATCTACAAATCATATCTCCTTGTCAATCTTTAAATTTGTTTAATATAAATCCACTTTCTTGTCTTTTTATATCATTTTTCTATCTTTGAGAGCTCTTCATTCTCTTTTTTCTGACGGAAGACGAGAGCAAAAAGCACTCCAACCACGAGGGCGTAAGCTGCGAAAATGAACCAACAGGTCTGCCAGTCGCCAAGCAGATAACCATCCTCATTCCATGAACAATAATGGTTTATGACCTCTCCAGCAAGCAACGTGCCGATGGTAGCTCCTAAACCATTTGTCATAAGCATAAAGAGGCCCTGTGCCGAGGCACGCACATTGGTATTACACTTTTGATCAACAAACAAACCGCCAGACACATTAAAGAAGTCGAAGGCCACACCATAGACAACGCAAGACAGGACAAAGAGAATGACACCCGGCATGGCGGGATTGCCCAAACCGAAGAAGCCGAAGCGTACCACCCATGCAAACATAGCGATAAGCATCACTATCTTGATGCCATAACGGCGCAGGAAGAACGGGATCATGAGAATGCAAAGGGCCTCCGACACTTGTGAGATTGACACCAGCAACGTTGCGTTGTTGGCAGCAAACGTGTCAGCAAGCAAAGCATCGCCCTTGAAACTGGTAATGAAAGGCGTTGCATAGCTATTTGTTACCTGCAACGACATTCCAAGCAAGCAAGAGAAGATGAAGAACAATGCCATCTTCTTGTCCTTGAACAGTTTGAAAGCGCTGAAGCCAAGCATTTCTGCAACGCTTTTCTTCTCTTCGTGCTTTACGATAGGACAAGCGGGCAGGGTCATGCAGTATGCAAAGAGCACGAAACTGAGGATTCCAGATACAAGGAACTGCATGTGGGTATACTGGAACTTAAAGTCGTTTGCTGCAAAGCCAAACGAAAAAGCGCCGTTGTCCCATGAAGCGCAGTTTACAAACCACATAGTTACGATAAAGCCTACTGTACCAAGCACACGAATAGGCGGGAAGTCGGTAACGGTATCGTAGCCCTTGCCCTTAAGAATGGCGAATGCTGCGGTGTTAGAGAGAGCCAGCGTAGGCATATAGAAAGCCACGCTGAGCGAGTATATTGCTATGAATGTCGTCTTGTCTGGTTGTGCATTGGTCATGCCAAGATAGAACAGGCCGACCATACCTAAGCCTGCCAACAGATGGCAGATACCTAACATGCGCTGCGGTTGCACATATTTGTCAGCAACAATGCCCACGATGGTTGGCATAAAGATAGAGACTATGCCCTGAATGGCATAGAACCATGCAATTTCGGCTCCCATTCCGGCTTTGCCCAAATAGTTGCCCATAGACGTGAGATATGCTCCCCAAACAGCAAATTCGAGGAAGTTCATCACAGCAAGACGTGTTTTGATGTTCATCTTTAATAGATTTTTTCGTTTTGTAATAATAGGGCAAAGTTAATATAAAATGGTTGAAGCACCAAATTATAGAGAAACATTTTTGCAATAACAAGGACTCTTTATAAGCCCAACAAATATAAGAAGGTGGATTTTAAAAAGGACCGCGACTTATCAAGCATTCTTGACAGACCACGCATAGCCTTTTAAAACCCACCTTTTTTTATTTATAAACAAGAAATATTAGCTAACCTTGTTCAGCTTCTTGATAATAGAGAAAATGAAGAGAGCTGCTACAAGACAGATAACAGCCAGCACGCCCCAAACAACGGGCAGAGGCTTGTCCCACAAATGTCCAGGTATTGACACGAGCTTATTGCCGATGGCGGTAGCTACGAACCAGCCACCCATCATCAGACCTTTATACTTGGCAGGAGCCACCTTCGAAACAAAGGCGATGCCGATAGGCGAAAGCAACAGCTCAGCAAAGGTCAGAATGAGGTAAGTACGGACAAGAATGTTCGGACTAACATTGGCAACATGCTCGGGCTGATTTGGAGTAGGCAGGCCAAGACATGACACAGTAAGCCAGATATAAGCCACAGCTGCAACAAGCATACCAAGACCAATCTTCACGGGAGCTTTAGGCTCCTTACCCTTCTTGCCAAGCCAAGAGAACAGAGCGATGCTCACAGGAGTGAGAGCCACAACGAAGCAAGGGTTAAACTGCTGGAAGATAGGAGCAGCAATAGATACCGTCTCCGAACCTGTCTGGATGTATGTGTAAACCAATATTGCGGCAGGAACCACAATGAGGGCAAGGTTTGTAACGACAGCCTTTGTGGTTTTCTTTGAAGTGATGAGTCCGCAGATACCGAACATCATGAAGATACACCACACAAGATTCAGCACATTAAATTCCATGCCTGTGACACCTGTAGCCGAAGTGGCCGTAAACTCGTCAGCGAACCATGTGAGAGTCAATCCGTTCTGGTGGAAAGCCATCCAGAAGAAAATAACCACAGCAAACACAAGACACAGACAAACGATGCGCTCTTTGGTGTCGTTGGCATCTTCATGAGCCTCAGCCTGAGTCTCAGCAGTCTTGCTGCCAGCTTTGTCCTTAGAGGTAGCGGGAGCAATGACCTGCTTGTATGTGGGGCGACCAAGGAAATAAATGATGATTGAAACAATTACCGATACACATGCCACAGCAAAAGCAAAGTGGTATGAGTCGGCCTTGCTATAACCAAGCGAGCCTTGTGCCCATGCCATAATGGCTGTAGCGGCAGTAGGTGCAAAGAGGGCACCAATGTTTATGGCCATATAGAAAAGCGAGAAACCCGCATCGCGTTGTGACGAGAAGCGAGGATCGTTATACAAATCGCCAACCATAACCTGAAGGTTACCCTTGAAAAAGCCTGTACCAAGACTTACGAGGAGCAAAGCAGCACCCATAGCTGCGATAGCTACAGAACCACCTCCTAAAGGAATGGAAAGGAACAGATAACCAAGGAACATGATCATGATTCCTATAATTACCATCTTGTTATAGCCCCACTTGTCAGCAGCCATACCGCCGAAGAGAGGAAGGAAATAAACTGCGGCGAGGAACCATGAGTAAATCTCCGACGCTACGCCGGCACTAAACCCAAAATTCTCACCGAGAAAGAGGGCAAACACAGCAAGCATGGTATAATAGCCAAATCGCTCGCCTGTATTGGCCAATGCTAAGGTCCATAGACCTTTCGGTTGATTTTCAAACATATTAATTATTTATTATAGTTTTATTGTTTTCTCTTTCAAATTTCAAATAGCCTTGTTTAGGAATTCAATTCTTTCTACCGCGATTGAGATCAAATAGATATGTAAGCTTTACAATGATGCTGTTATTGTTTGACTTGCCGAAATAATCGCGCTTTGTGTCGCCATATATATTGCCTAAGCCATAATAATAGCGACCTTCGAGCAAGAAATGTCCGACATGCTTCAAGCTAAGCTCTACGCCCAATCCTGCTGCAATGCCATAATCGAATTTGTTTTCTACGCTCATAGTGTCTTGAGCACATGTCAAGCTGGCCCGATCATCACGGTTCATATCCTCAAAGCGGAAGTTGGTCTTTGTGCTTTCGTTTAGCATATAGCCAAACTGCGGTCCTGCCTGGAAGAAAAACTGCATGCCTTTATGCTCATGTCCCCACGCCAAATGTGCGAAAACAGGCACCTGTATATAGCTAAGCGTGCGACTATACTGCTCTGGCAAGCCAGTCACGCCATTGATAACAGGTTGATCGTCAGACGTCAGTATGCGTTCTTTCCATCCCATCTGCGTGTAATTGACCTCACCATAGATGGAACATATTGTTTTAAAATATTTCTCACACACATACCGCCACGACAAACCTGCTGTCATTCCACCAAGCATGCTCTGTGTTACCTTCGGCGTGAAGCCCACGCTGCTCATGGTATATCCCACATTAGCTCCCACAGAAAAGTCGCTACGGTGCTCCCCTATCTGTGCTTTTACCGCTGTGCAGACAGGCAAGAGCATGAGAGCCATTAATATCTTGTTTATTTTAATAGACATTTTCTTTTAAATAATGTAAGTTACAAACATTACATTGCCATTACACAATTCATTTAAACGTCAACCGTTAATTTTCTGATTAATAGCTGATTGTCTCAGCCCCGCCTCCAGAACGATAGTGAACGAGCATAAAACCGCTGTTCTGCATACCGCCCTTTGAGCCTGTCTTCACAAACTTAAGTTGGTTCTGCAACGAGATGTATCCGTTCTGCCAGCGTGCGCCTTCAAACCTCTTACCATATTTCTTATAGCCACGAAGGAAGAACTGTCCATGATCATAGCCTGTAAGAGCAAATCGCGGAAGGGCAGTCTGCATGTCGCTATGGAACCATCTACGATATTCGTTGTCAACCTTTGCGGTCTCGCTGTCCATCGGATTATAATAAAAGGTGGTAGGAATATAAGCATCATATTTATGATAGAGTTCCAAATACACCTTAGTGTACATCAGCCATTCTGTATAACCATACATCGATATCGTGACAGACGGGTCCATAGCCTTTAAGCTGTTAAGCTTTGCGAAAGCCACATTAAGCTCTGGAGAACGTCCCGTGTTGAGGACAACTACGTTTTGCTGCGAGCGCGAGAACGCCTTAGAGAACATCTGTTCTGACGATCTTAGATTCGTAATGGAATATTTCATGCCAGCCGACTCGAGCTTCTGACGAAGCAATGCGGTAAATGCACCCTTGCGACTTGTTGAATCGTTACAATCAATAAATATAACATGACGCCCCTTAAACCTGTCCATAAAGGCATCGGCTGCACGAGCTGTCAACACCGATTGCGGCTGATATACCTGAAAAATCTCAGGACAAGTTTCCACATCGTTGCCACTTATAGAGAACGGTATAACCATCTTTATGTCGTGCTCCTTACAGAACGCAGCCAAAGGTTTGACCTGCGTAGTATAGAGAGGACCGAAAATGATGTTACATTTCTGAAGATTGGCATCGCCAAAAAGCGTAGACACGTTGGTGGTGTTGCTAACGTTCCAAGCATAGACGTTAGTGCTTATGCCATCTTGCTTCAAACGGTCAAAAGCCATGAGCAAGCCACGATAATATTCGACCATGCGGCGGCCGTCGCCATCGTTGTTATGTAACGGCAACATTATTCCGACATTTATGGCACCATTTGCTGAAACGGCTGCCTTAACTGTTGCAGGTTTCGAGGAAGCTGTCGTTGGAGCAGTCTTTACCGTAGCTGACGGCTTGGGTATGACCAGTACCGTTCCTTTTTTAATATTGAAATCGGCATCTGCGGCATTGGGGTTAGCCTTCAACAGCTCATCTATGGTAAGGCCATACTTGTGGGCTATACCATAAACCGTATCTTTTTTCTTTACCTTATAGGTTTCCTGGGCCTGAGCAAACGTTGAGGCCGAAAAGCATATCGCAACAGACAGCAATAAGCACCTTAAAAGACAAATCATAATCTTCTTTTTTAAATTTACTTGCAAAAATACAAAAAAAGAATTGTCAAATCAACAATTAATCTGTATTTTTGCATATTAAATGACAAAACGATGAGAAAAAACAGATTATATATATTTTTATTGGCCCTTCTGTCGGTCACAACAGTCTTTGCAGACAACATGCCGACAATAAACCCGACAGCTATATTTACCACAGCAGACGGCGAGGAGACAGGTACCAGCTACTCTGGTTCAGCCCCTCTTCCCGTGCGTTTTTTTGCCAACGCAGAAAACACAAGCGGATGGGACACCTACTATGAATGGCGTTTCACGCTGGAAGGACAGGAAGAGCCATATCTTAAACGCTACGAGCAAGACACCGAATATACCTTCGACAAAGCCGGTTCACACAGGGTTGTGCTTTATGCCGTCTTCACACAAAACGGCGATACCGTGGCTTACACAGATGAATATTGGGCAGATGCTGAACCATTAAGCATACAAATATCAGAAAGCAAGCTGGAAATGCCTAACGCCTTCACGCCAAACGGCGATGGCATAAACGACGTTTACAAGGCCAAAGACGGCTATCAAAGCCTGGTAGAGTTTCATGCTTACATCTTCAACCGTTGGGGACAGAAGCTATATGAGTGGACAGACCCTGCACAAGGATGGGATGGAAAGCATAACGGAAAGGACGTGAAAGAAGGCGTCTACTTTGTGCTTGTAAAAGCCAAAGGTGCCGATGGAAGAACGTTCAATATAAAACGCGATGTCAACCTCTTACGAGGCTACACCGAAACATCGTCGTCAGGAACCGACTCTGAATAAGAAAAAGCGAACCTGACAAAACAGCCTTTAAGACAACACGTTTATAAAACAAAGGCTGTAACAAGCAATCGGCCCAACAACTTTAAAGCAAGAAGAAAAACAGGATGGAAAATGATATGATAAACGTGTGGGGAGCACGCGTACACAATCTTAAGAACATAGATGTACAGATACCACGAGAGAGCCTAACGGTCATTACCGGTTTGAGCGGCTCGGGCAAATCGTCATTGGCCTTCGATACAATATTTGCAGAAGGTCAGAGGCGCTACATAGAAACCTTTTCGGCTTATGCACGCAATTTTCTTGGAGGCATGGAACGCCCCGATGTTGACAAAATTACGGGTCTAAGCCCTGTCATCAGCATTGAACAGAAAACAACCAACAAGAACCCACGCTCAACCGTGGGCACAACAACAGAGATATACGACTATCTGCGCCTTCTTTTTGCACGCGCTGGAACAGCATACAGCTACGCCACTGGCGAGAAAATGGTGAAATACACCGAAGAAAAAGTGCTTAACATGATTATGACTGACTATGCCGGTAAGCGAATTCTTATCCTCGCTCCGTTAGTACGTCAACGCAAAGGCCATTATCGCGAACTGTTTGAAAGCATGCGCAAGAAAGGATATCTTTATGTGCGCGTGGACGGTGAGGTGAAAGAGATTGTGAGCGGCATGAAAACCGATCGCTACAAGAACCATAACATAGAGGTCGTGGTTGACAAGCTGACCGTGCAAGCCAAGGATGACGAGCGCCTTAAAAATAGTGTTCACAACGCTCTAAAGCAAGGCGATGAACTAATCATGATTCTTGACAAGGACACCAACCAAGGGAAATATTTCTCCCGTCATCTCATGTGTCCGACAACAGGCATATCTTACAGCGACCCGGCACCTAATATCTTCTCGTTCAACTCGCCAGAAGGAGCATGTCCGCGATGCAAAGGTCTCGGCTATATTAACGAGATTGACATCAACAAGGTCATTCCTGACACAAAACAGTCGATACACGAAGGAGCCATCGTGCCATTAGGCAAATACAAGAACCAGATGATTTTCTGGCAGATAGAGGCCATTCTTGAAAAATATGGATACTCTCTGAAAACGCCTGTTGAAGAACTTCCACAAGAGTGTCTTAACGAGATATTGTATGGATCGTTTGAAACAATAAAGATTTCAAAAGACAAGGTGCACACGTCAAGCGACTATTTCATGGAGTTTGACGGAGTTATAAAATATCTGAAGAGCGTCATGGACAACGACGACTCTACAAGCGGACAGAAATGGGCTGACCAATTTCTTGCCACATGCGAATGTCCTGAATGTCACGGACAAAGACTAAAACGCGAATCGCTCTCCTATCGCATATGGAACAAGAACATATCTGAGCTGGCAAACATGGACATCAGTCAGCTCAAGGAATGGCTCGACGAGGCTGAAAGCCACATGGAGCCTAAACAGTTGACCATTGCGAAAGAAATAATAAAAGAGATACGCACACGACTCAATTTCCTTCTTGAGGTGGGACTCGACTATCTGTCGCTGAACAGACAGTCGGCGACACTCTCTGGAGGAGAGAGCCAACGCATAAGACTTGCAACACAGATCGGTTCGCAACTTGTAAATGTGCTTTACATACTTGATGAGCCAAGTATCGGACTGCATCAGCGTGACAACGAGCGTCTGATAAACAGCCTTAAAGAGCTGCGCGACCTCGGCAACACGGTCATTGTGGTGGAACATGACAAGGACATGATGCTTGCAGCCGACTATGTTGTAGATATCGGTCCAATGGCAGGACGCAAAGGCGGAGAGGTGGTCTTCCAAGGCACACCACAGGAAATGCTAAAATGTCACACCATAACAGCCGACTATCTTAACGGCAACCGTGCCATTAAGCTACCTGCTCATCGACGCGAGGGCAACGGCAAAAGTATCATTATAAAGGGAGCCAGTGGCAACAACCTTAAAGATGTGGACGTGGAGTTTCCTCTCGGCAAGCTTATTGTGGTTACAGGTGTGAGCGGATCGGGCAAGTCGACACTTATCAACGAGACCCTTCAACCCATCCTTAGTCACCATTTCTACAGGTCGCTAAAGAAACCTATGCCTTACCGGACCATTGAAGGCATTGACAATATAGACAAGATAGTGAACGTTGACCAATCGCCTCTCGGCCGCACACCACGTTCTAACCCAGCCACTTACACAGGCGTATTCTCCGACATACGCTCTCTCTTCGTGTCTCTTCCAGAAGCTAAAATTCGTGGATACAAGCCAGGACGCTTCTCGTTCAATGTGAAAGGGGGACGCTGCGAGGCATGTGGTGGCAACGGCTACAAGACTATAGAGATGAACTTCTTGCCAGACGTAATGGTTCCTTGCGAGGTGTGTCACGGCAAACGCTACAATCGCGAGACGCTTGAGGTGCGCTACAAAGGCAAAAGCATTGCCGACGTGCTTGACATGACCATAAACCAAGCTGTAGAGTTTTTTGCCAACGTGCCATCCATTCTTCAGAAAATTAAAACATTACAGGATGTTGGACTTGGATACATAAAACTCGGTCAACCTTCAACTACCCTGTCTGGCGGTGAGAGTCAGCGCGTTAAGCTGGCTACAGAACTAAGCAAACGTGACACAGGCCGCACATTATACATTCTTGACGAGCCAACAACGGGTCTGCACTTTGAAGACATACGCATATTGATGGATGTGCTTGAGCGCATAGTGGACCGTGGCAACACGGTCATTGTGATAGAGCACAACCTTGATGTCATAAAGCTTGCCGACCACATAATAGATATGGGTCCCGAAGGCGGACGTGGCGGTGGCCGTCTGCTTGTTGCAGGAACGCCCGAAGAGGTGGCAAAGAGCGATGAAGGCTATACTGCAAGGTTTTTGAAAGCTGAACTGGAAAATTCGGAAAGACAAGAATAGGTTGTACCGACACGACACGGACAAAAGCATAATCTGGCACATAGACAAGCCATGCTTGACAGACCAAAACAAAAAGTGACGTAGATAGACGTCGCAAGTGCCATACTTAGATAACGTAAATGCCCCACTTAGACATGCTAAGTGGGGCATTTACGTTTTTGATTCTTTTATAATCAAATCAAGCTATTGTGCCTTTATCATTTGAGCCAATCAAAGAAATATTGGCTTATGCGCTCATGAAGATGTGTGCTCTGGTGACCACGCATGTTGTGAGGCTCACCAGGATACATGAAGAAGTCGGGCTGTTTGCCTGCTGCGATACAAGCCTTAAGGAACGAGAGACAATGTTGCGGAACAACGGTCACGTCGTTGTAGCCCTGAATAATCTGCAGTTTGCCCTTCAGATCCTTTGCCTTGTAGAGCAAAGATGTTTTCTTGTAACCCTCGGGGTTTGTCTGAGGAGTGTCCATATAACGCTCACCATACATAACCTCATACCAATGCCAATCGATAACTGGACCACCGGCAACACCAACCTTAAAAACATCGGGATAATTGGTCATAAGAGAGATGGTCATGAAGCCTCCAAAACTCCAGCCGTGAACGCCGATCTTGTCGGCATCAACATAAGGCAAAGTCTTCAGATATTCTACGCCAGCCATCTGATCTTTCATCTCCACCTGTCCAAGCTGACGGAATGTTGCCTGTTCAAACTCTTTACCACGGTTCTCCGAACCACGGTTGTCGATAATGAACAGCAGATAGCCCTGTTGGGCCATATAGGTTTCCCAGCTACGGCTGCCATAATGCCAACGGGCATCTACATTGTGTGCGTGTGGACCACCATATACATATATTATGGTAGGATACTTCTTGGCAGGATCAAAATTGGTGGGTTTAACCATACGCCAAAAGAGATCGGTCTGGCCATCATCAGCTTTCAGAGAGCCACAGCTATATTCGGGCGCACCATAACCATTCCAAGGATTTTCGGCCTTAAAATATTGAGTCTGCTTTGCCTTGCCTGTATTGATAATATTTATCACACGAGGCACATCGGGAGCGGAATAGTTGTCATAAGCATACTCACCGCTTTCGCTCAAGGTCACGTTGTGCCAACCCTTGCCTGTGCCATCGAGAAGCGTGCGTTTGCCTGTGCGGGTGTCTACAGCAAATATGTTACGCTGAATCGGACTAAGCTCATTGCTTGCAATAATGATGCTCTTACGCTTTGCATTAAAGCCAACCATCTCCATAACGACCCAGCGGCCCTTGGTCAGTTGCTTCACCTCAAGCGACACCGTGTTGCCTGCCATGCGGCTACCCTTCTTTCCGAGCGTGCAAAGGTAAAGATGATTGTAGCCGTCTATCTGGCTCTGCATAACAAATGTGTTTGCATCCCACGGAAGGAATACGATCGGGTGTTGCGGCTCTACATATTTTGCGTCTGTTTCACGATACAGCTCTGCTGTCTTTTCGCCTGTGGTAGCATCATAGCCCACCAGTTTGCAATCGTTCTGATCGCGGTTAAGCTCGAACATGTAAACGGTCTTGCCGTCAGGAGCCCATGCTATGTTGGTAAAATAGCGGTCGGTAGGATCGCCGGCCTTAAGATACACGGTCTTGCCTGTGGTCATGTCAAACACGCCAACGGTAACCTTATGAGACGTTTCACCCGTCATTGGATACTTGTCGGGGGCAGCTGCAGCACAGCAAGTCTGCGTCTCAGGATGATTGAAGCCATCGAGCTCAGGTATGTTTACCTGCGGATAGTCGGTCACCATGCTTTGATCCATGCGATAGAAAGCAAGCTTCTGTCCGTCAGGCGAGAAGAACGTTCCCTTGCTGATGCCAAACTCGTCACGATGAACGCTTTGTCCGTATACGATATTGCGCGATCCGTCTTCAGACAACTGCCAGTTTTTCAATCCGCGGGTGACATAAAGATTGTTGTCCTTAAGGTAGGCAACGGCCTCACTCTTGTCGTTCAGTTCAAGCACCTGCTCACCATTCTCAAACTCACGAGTGCTCAACAAAGAATGTTTCTTGAAGTCGATGGTGAAAATCTTGCTTCCTGTGTTTATGACAACGATGCTCTTTCCTGCGTATGGGAAAGAGGTCTGATAGAGAGAGTGTACCTTTATGTCCTTGGTAGGTGCTATCCATTGGTTTATCTCATTTACAGAAAAGAGCTTTGTTTCCTTTCCTGTTGCCTTATCTACGAGGAAACACTCTTCTGCATCCTGACGCACCAATTGGTCTCCCCACCATGTGCACCAACGGTTCTTGGCAATCATGTTGCGATAATTGGTACCGCCAAAGTTGAGATCTTCAAGAGTGAACGTTTTCTCTCCTTTCTGTTCTGGCACTATACCCACATTCTGAGCATCGGCCGATACAAATGCAGACATTGACATCATAGCTGCAAGAGATATTGTATAAAAAGATTGTTTAATGTTCATTATCGTTATTTCGAGTTAATAGTGACAAGCAGGCTATAATAATGTAGCCTGCTTGTCATTTTTTATTATTTATGGTTTCAAAGAAGACTTTCAGGTGATGAGACCTTAATCTTCATCTCCAAAACCACCACGTTTGAAGGAGCCGCGACGGTCGCCTTTGTCAAAGCGTTTGCCGCCCTTGCCGCCAAACTTGCCGTCCTTAAAGCCCTTGCCGCCAAATTTACGGTCTTTGCCACCAAACTTGCCGCCACGGCTATCATCATCAGAACGGTCGCGACGTGACACGATGCGTGTGCGTCCACCCTTGCGGTCATCATCGTCGCGGTCGCGACGGCGCTCAAGAGAATGGAACTTGAAAGAACGAATATCTGCCTCTGCGTTTTCCTCGTCTTCTGTGAGGCGTTGCTTAAACTCACGATTCTTCTTGAAACGATGTTTTTCTGCCATCTGACGTTTCTCATCATCGGTCTTGACGATGCCACCCTCAGAGCGGAAATCCTTCATCTTGCCGTCGAAGATAGCGTATTTGCGGAATTCACACTCGAGCGATCCGTTATATACAGGTATCTTGATTGAGGGTTTCAGACCAATTTGCTCAAAGCACTCCTCACGGTAGCTCAAGATCCAGGCATCATTGCCCATAAACTCATGCTTCAAGCGTTCGCCAATCATCTTGTATGTGCCGAGGAGGTTTGGCGTTGAGATACGCTCACCATAAGGCGGGTTGCACACAAGGATGCTCTTCTCTGTGGGTCGTTTGAAGTCTTTGAAATCGGCTTCCTCTACAGTTATGTCGCTTGTCAAGCCAGCAGCACGCACATTCATGCGTGCTGTGTTGACAGCTTTGATGTCTACATCATAGCCATAGATATGATGTTTAAACTCGCGCTCCTGTGAGTCGTCGTTATATATTTGGTCGAACAGATCCTGATCAAAGTCGGTCCAACGCTCAAAAGCAAACTCTTTGCGGAAGATACCGGGACTCATGTTGTGCGCAATTAGAGCTGCCTCAACGAGAAGAGTACCCGATCCACACATGGGGTCAATAAAATCGGTGTCACCTTTCCATCCTGTCATCAAGATCATGCCTGCCGCAAGCACCTCGTTAAGAGGAGCTTCTACCGACTCTTGACGATAGCCGCGACGATGAAGCGACTCGCCGCTTGAGTCAAGCGACAACGTTGCCTTGTCCTCGGCAATGTGTATGTTAAGTCGAATATCGGGATTGCTCACAGAGATATTGGGACGGTCGCCTGTGTTTTCACGGAATTGGTCCACGATAGCATCCTTTACCTTATAGGTAACGAAGCGAGAGTTGCGGAACTCGTCCGAGTAGACAACCGAGTCGACAGAGAAGGTTTTACCTTTCTCTATATATTTGCTCCAGTCGATCTTCTTAACCTCTTCATACACATCGTCGGCCGAACCAGCCTTGAAATGACGGATAGGTTTGAGAATGCGTATTGCTGTGTGAAGCTGAAAGTTGGCGCGGTACATCATTTCCTTGTCGCCTGTGAACGACACCATGCGGCGTCCTATCTGCACATTGTTAGCACCCAGCTGGGTGAGCTCCTGTGCCAAGACGGGTTCCAGACCCATGAAGGTCTTGGCAATGAGTTCAAATTCCTGTTCCATTATTGAATTCTATATCTAATAAACTTGTTTTTTCTTTTTTATATTTCTTTGTTTTTGGCTTCATGTCGCGTGTCACCCACACGTTAGCGCCAACCACACAACCCTTGCCTATTGTTATGCGGCCAAGGACGGTAGCGTTGGCATAGACCACAACATCGTCTTCAAGGATGGGGTGACGTGGAATGCCTTTGATAGGATTGCCATCGGCATCAAGAGGAAAGCTTTTTGCTCCCAGCGTAACACCTTGATACAACTTGACATTATTGCCGATAATGCAGGTGGCACCTATAACCACACCTGTGCCATGGTCGATGGTAAAATATCGGCCTATGGTGGCAGCAGGATGTATGTCGATACCTGTTTCAGAGTGAGCCATCTCCGTCATCATACGCGGAATGAGAGGTACGCCAAGAGCATAGAGCTCATGAGCAAGGCGATAGTTGGTAAGAGCCTTTATAACGGGGTAGCATGAAATGATCTCGCCAAAGTTTTCTGCTGCGGGATCGCCATTGAATGCAGCCGTTATGTCGGTTGCCAAAATGCGTCTTATTTCAGGCAGTTTAGCAACAAATTGCATAACAATAGCTTCTGCTTTAGCACGCGCCTCGCTGCAAGGAGCACAACAGCAATCGTCATCGGTATCGGGATTGTTGAAACACAACCCTGCTGTAACCTGCTCCACCAACAAGCTATAAAGGCGTTCAACGTTTACACCTATATGATAACGTATGGTGTTCATGTTGACCGACGACTTACCGTAGAAGCCAGGAAAAAGGATAGAACGTGACAATTGGATAATTTCTTCGAGCGCCATGCCCGAAGGTAAAGGGTTTCCGTCACGATGTTGATGGATCAGGCCTTTCAGAGATTCGGCATCTGAAAGAGCATCCACGGTGGCGGTAAGAACATGAGTCTTGCTGTTTGTACTCATCCGTTTGTGTGCATCAATAAAAATTTGGTACAAAATTAGTAATAATATTTCAAAAACACGATAAGAGTCTGAAATTTATGCGTTTTGAAAAAGAAAAAAGTAGAGATTTACCCTATAACAACACATAAAGAAACCAACTTGTAACACATGTAACACAATTGTAACATGTGTTTAAGGTTGTTGTAACAAGCAAGGAATAATTTTGCAGCAGGAAATCAAAAAAAGGGTAAATAATCAAATTAAAACAATACATTTATAAACGTAAAGTATGGAAACAATTTATCTGTGCATTGTCATCTTTCTGCTCTGCCTCGCGGTCTTTGACCTGTTCGTAGGCGTGAGCAACGATGCAGTAAACTTTCTAAACAGCGCCATCGGAGCAAAGGTGGCAAAGTTTCGCACGGTGCTTATCATCGCTTCCGTTGGCGTGGCCATTGGAGCAGTAATGTCAACAGGCATGATGGATGTGGCACGCCATGGTATCATGAAACCCGACCATTACAGCTACGAAGAGGTTATGACCATATTCCTGGCAGTCATGGTGACAGACGTTATCGTGCTCGACATGTTCAACACATTGGGAATGCCGACCTCTACCACGGTATCGCTGGTCTTTGAGTTGCTTGGCGGTACATTCATTCTCGCCACCTTAAAGCTGGTTAGTGACCCGTCGCTCACATACAACGACCTGCTCAATTCGGACAAAGCCCTTAGTGTAATCATAGCTATCTTTGTGAGTGTGGCTATAGCGTTTGTTTTTGGTATCATTGTGCAATGGATATCGCGTATTGTCTTTACATTCAACTATAAGAAGCATGTAAAATATAGTGTCGCCATATTCGGTGGTATTGCCTTCACCGCCCTATCCTACTTTATCTTCCTCAAGGGCGTAGGCAAATCAGCATACATACCTGAGGAGGCTCGTCTGTGGATTGAAGAAAACACACGCATGCTTCTGTTGGCAACATTCGTTGTGTCAACCATCGTTATGGAGGTGCTCCATCTGCTGCGCATAAACGTATTCAAGTTTGTTGTGCTCATGGGCACATTTGCTTTGGCTATGGCCTTTGCCGGCAACGACCTTGTCAACTTTATCGGTGTTCCTCTCGCTGGTCTTGATTCTTTCAACGACTATATGGCAAACGCCAACGGTGCCTCTCCTTCTACATATCTCATGACATCGCTCATGGAGAGTGCCAAGACTCCTCCCTTCTACCTTTTCATTGCAGGCATAATAATGATTATTGCCATGGCAACGTCAAAGAAGGCCCAGAACGTAATTAAGACGAGTGTGGATCTCGCACGTCAGGACGAAGGCGACGAGATGTTCGGTTCGAGCCGTGCTGCACGAAGCATCGTAAGAGCGACACAGGAATCGTCATCAGTATTGTCACGCTACATTCCTAAATGTGTGACAACATGGATTGACAGCCGTTTCAACAAACAAGAAGCAGAGCTTAACGATGGTGCAGCCTTCGACATCATTCGCGCAGCTGTGAACCTTGTGCTCGCTTCTATGCTTATCACCATCGGCACTAACTATAAGTTGCCACTCTCTACAACATACGTTACATTCATGGTAGCCATGGGTTCAAGTCTTGCAGATAGAGCATGGAGCCGTGAGAGCGCTGTGTTCCGCGTGACAGGTGTGCTTAGTGTTATCGGTGGCTGGTTCATCACAGCAGGCGTTGCCTTTGGTGCGTGCGCCCTTGTGTGTCTCTGCATGTTCTATGGCGGCATCCTGGTAAAGGTTCTCTTCATGGCTCTTGTTATCTTCTTGCTCATACGCAGCAACCGTCAATATAAGAAGAAGGAGCAAGAGGGCGATAAGGAGAACGTGTTCCGACTGATGATGCGCACACGCGACCCGGAAATTGTATGGGACTTGCTGAGTAAGCATGTGAGCCGTACACAGAGCTATGTTACAAAGTTCGCAATGCAGCAGTTTAACAACATCATTGACGGCATGGAAGCAGAAAAGCCGTCTGTTCTTCGCCGTTCGGACCGCGAGCTACGCAACGAGAAAGAGGAGCTCAAGAAATATCGTCGTCAGGAGTTGCTGGCTTTGCGCAAGGTTCCAACAAGCATCGCTATAGAGCGTAACACATGGTTCCATCTGGGCATCAACTCTTCTGAACAGTTCCTCTACTGTCTGCGCCGTATGTTGGAGCCTGTAAAAGAGCATGTTGACAATAGCTTCAATCCGCTTCCACAGCTCTATATCGATGAGTTCAAACCCATTCGCCAACGTATAAATGACCTCATGAAACAGACAGACAGCATGATTTCAACACGACGTTTCGACAATTATCGTAACGTGCTTGCCGAGGCTGATGAATGTAAGGACGAACTTTCTGTTGTGCGTAAACGTCATATCGACAGAATACAGGAAGAGAAGGACAACAAGATGCTTCAAGTGTCGCTTGTGTATCTCAACATCTTACAGGAGAGTCAGCAGTTGCTTAGCAACATGCGTCATCAGTTGAGAGCAGCAAAGAAGTTTATTGAAAACTAATATGTGCGAAAAAAAAAGACCTCTGTTTCTATTTGAACAATAGGACAGAGGTCTTTTTTTTATTTTAATGTGGCCCTATACTCAGACGGGGTCATGCCTTTTTCTTTTTGAAAAGCAGTTATAAACGACTGGCGGGAAGAAAAGCCCACCATCGAAGCAATGTCTTGCAAGGACACCTCGTCATAACGCGAATCGCCCATACGCGTCATTGCCTCTTCCACTCTCAACTTGTTTATGTAAGTTGAGAAATTGCAATGAAACCGTTTGTTCATAGTTATTGAGAAATAACGCGTGTTTGTGTTCAACTGCTTTGCCAAGTCGCGTGCTGTAAGACTGGCTTCAAGGAAACGTCTTTTTAACACTACCTCATGAAAGATCTGCTTTCCCAACTGTTCTGCTGTTGCCGGATTGAGAACAGACAAGTAGGAGGGCATTCCTTTGGGCGGTGTCTCCTTCTTACGCTTCATGGGACGGCCCTTGAATTTCTTCCTTGTTTGCTTATCCTTCACAACTATTTCAACATCTGCATTATCTGTTGAAGAGCTGTCTGTCGGCAATGCAGATGCTTGATGTGATGTATCATCTGCTGAACATACAGGTTCATCTTCAGAAGGTTCAAAGGCTAAGGACAATTCTATGCCGCTATCCTTCTTGCAGTCTTCATCAGCAAAACCGTCAAAGAGCAATAGTTGCTCACCATTATGTTCTGCATTGTTGTCCATACGTTCAATTATTACGGAATGTTTTCATCCCACCTTCCAAAAACAATTATTATAGATGATTACACTCATCAAGCCACAAATCAGACACAGCATCGGATGGCATGCGCCAATCGCCACGCGGACTTAGAGAAACACTTCCCACCTTTGGTCCGTCTGGCAGACAAGAACGCTTAAACTGCTGAGCAAAGAAACGACGGACAAACGTTGTTAGCCATTTCTTTATTGTGGCTTCATCATAACGTCCAACGCCCTGTTCTGCTTCTGGACCAAAGGCAATACGCGCAAGCATGAAAATTTTGCGTGGCGAGAAGCCAAGACGAAGGAAATTGTAAAGGAAGAAGTCGTGCAACTCATAGGGACCTACAAGATCTTCTGTCTTCTGCTTAATGTTACCATCGGCATCAGCAGGTATAAGTTCCGGGCTTATCGGCGTATCAAGGATGTCCATTAGCGTTGCTTTCGACTGTTCATCGATGCCGCTGTCAGCAACGAAACACACAAGATATTTGATGAGCGTTTTAGGAATGCTTGCGTTTACGCCATACATGGACATGTGGTCTCCGTTATATGTGGCCCAACCAAGAGCCAACTCACTAAGGTCGCCTGTACCAATGACCAATCCACCAACCTGGTTGCTTATGTCCATAAGAATCTGAGTACGTTCACGCGCTTGCCCGTTCTCGTAAGTGACATCATGAACGTTTATATCATGCTGAATGTCAAGGAAATGTTGTGTTACACTCTTGCAGATACTAATCTCACGAATGGTCACGCCAAGTGATGTCATGAGCGAAATGGCGTTGTGGTATGTACGGTCTGTTGTTCCGAAACCAGGCATGGTAACACCAACTATTCCCTTTCTGTCAAGACCTAACTTATCGAAAGTCTTGACACAAACAAGGAGAGCAAGTGTGGAGTCGAGACCGCCACTTATGCCAACAACGACGTTTTTACAACGCGTATGAACCAAACGCTTGGCCAAACCTGCAACCTGTATATTGAAAATTTCATCGCAACTGGCCTTCATGTCAACGGCTTTGGGAATGAAAGGATGAGCATCGACAGAACGTTTCAAACAGAAATCATGTTCTGCTATAGTGTCTGCATAAAGACTGCACGCACTCACGCCACACTGAGCCAATGTGAACGATGTGTTCTTACGACGTTCTGAACGCAGACGCTCCACATCTATGCTGCCAACAACAAGTTGAGGATCCATAGAGAAACGTTCAGAACGGGCAATACAACGACCATACTCATAAACAAGAGCATTGCCGCCATATACCACGTCTTGCGTACTCTCACCAAAGCCACAACCACTATAAACATAACCACACATCATGCGAGCGCTCTGCTGCGATAGAAGCGACAACAAATAGTTATGTTTACCAATAAGTTCATCGCTAGCCGAAAGGTTAAACACTATATCAGCACCAGCCAAAGCCAACAAGTTGCTACACGGAGTGGGAGCCCAAACATCTTCGCATATCTCAATGCCAAACTTCATCCCGCTTGCTGTAACAAACAGCTGCGGATCAGAAGTGATGGTTATATCGTTTTCAGCATAAGACAATTCACCATTTACGATATCGGCAGCAGATGCGAACCAACGTTTTTCATAAAACTCGTTATAGTTGGGCAAAAAGGTTTTAGGCACAATTCCGAGAATGCGACCGTGCTGAAACACTATGCCACAGTTAAGCAACATATTATGATATGCTACAGGCGCACCAACGATGCCGATAACATCCATTTCCCTGGATTGGTTTAACAATAACGCCATACCTTCTTCCACAGCTGATATCAATCGTTGCTGTGCAAATAGATCTTGGCAGCTGTAACCTGTCAGGGACAACTCCGGGAACACAACAACCTCTACGCCGTCAGCCTCAGCCTTGACGAGTTGTTTTTCAATCTCGGCAACATTATATCTAACATCAGCAACACGCACCGATGGAACGGCGGCAGCCACATTAACAAATCCGTAGTTCATGTTTTTTGTTTTAAATTAGCGGATAGTCACCTGAGTTGCACCATAGCCATATTCTTGGAATGACGCATCTTGATATTGATAACTCTTATAGCGGTAGTTGAGTTCATGAATAATAGCATGACGAAGCACGCCCTCACCCTTGCCATGAATGAAAACTATGCGCTTGCCTTTTACCGTCTTGAATTTTTCCAATGTGCGACGGAACACGTCAAGCTGATAGTTAAGGATGTCTGCTGAAGACATGCCTGCGGTTGTGTCAAGCACAGCGTCGGCATGAAGGTCCACAACTTTAATATCTTTGTCTTTCTTTGGCAAGAAACTAGGTTTCTTACCATTGTCATAACGACGCACATACCCGTTGTCTGACGAAGAGCCGCCATCTTCAGACGAAACGGCATCATCAGTCTTGCGACTATACATTTCTTTCTTGAGCTGTTTGGGGTCAACAACAAGAGAATTTGGTACCTTATCATCACGAATTATGGTATAGAGCAATGCTGGCTGTTCAAAATAGTCGTTCTCTTCAAAGGTATGAAGTTTATAGAATTTAACGCCGTCAACACGAAGCTGCATATCAACAGAAGGCTTAAGAATGAAGCCCTTTTCGCGTTTGAAAGCAAATAGCTGTACACACAGACGGTTAAGGTCGTTAAGGTTTTCACGACCAAACTCATTGAGGTATGCCTTTGTGTTGGGTTCTGCCTCGCCCTCGTATAACAGATTCCAAATGGAGCCCTCAGCCGAGTAGACGGCATAACGCACATAATAGTTGCTGTCGTTAACGAAATAGGCCTCGAAACGAGTGTTTGTCAACTCCTTTATGTCGACAGGCACGAATGCGAGGAAACAAGTCAACAGATTGCCGCCCTTACGTTCTTCAACCTTAGGCTTGAATGTTATATCTCGGTCTGCCGGCTCCAATTCGGGCTCTTCATGAGCGTCTTCATCATCAACCCCTATGCTCAGTCGGGCCTTTATCGACATGCCGTCCGACTGTGTCTCAACCTTTTGACCATTCTTGGCTCCAACAGCACCAACTACCTTACTTATAGAATAGTCATTACCTGCAGATGTAACAACAACTTCCGATACGGGCATTGGTATCTGGAAACCATCCTCATCTTCAACCAACACTATATCTTTACCTTGAAAACCTGCGACACGTCCACCACCGATTTCACTAAGGAAACTTACTTTATCTCCAATTTTCATATTGAATCTTTTTATTATCTATTATCAAACAATTATGGAATGAGCAACGAACTATCTCCATAGCTCAAGAAGCGGAAATCATGAGACAAGGCATAGTCATACACTTTGTGCCAATCGCCATGAAGGAAAGCGCTAACAAGAAGCAAGAGTGTGCTCTGAGGCTGATGAAAATTTGTGACAAGCATTTTCACAATCTTATATTCATAGCCAGGCGCAATGATAATCTGTGTGCTGGAATGAAGGGCATTAAGGTTGTTGTCATCCAAGAACTGCAAGACACTCTTTATTGCTTCTTCTGACGAGATTAAATCTTCGTCATTTACATTATATGGTTCCCATTGGCTTACATGCAGCTCACGTTCCTCCAACTTAGGATTCATATGAAGCTTTAGACCTATATAGTAGAGACTCTCCAAGGTTCTTACACTTGTAGTACCAACGGCAATGGCTTTAGCATCATGACGTAGAAGCTTTTCAAGCGTTTGACGATGCACACAAATAAACTCTGTATGCATTTCATGGCCACCGATGGTGTCGCTCTTTACAGGTTTGAATGTTCCTGCGCCTACATGAAGAGTTACCTCTTCACGATCAATGCCTGCAGCATCGAGAGCAGACAAGACGCTTGGTGTAAAATGAAGTCCGGCCGTGGGAGCGGCAACCGACCCTTTTATTTTTGAGTAAACGGTCTGATAAGTAACCTTATCACTTTCTTCGGTCTTACGGTTGAGATACGGAGGTATGGGAAGCTCTCCAACGGCATCAAGAATGTCGGCAAACGACACGTCAGAAGACCACTCAAATGTTATTAGCTGGCTTGTGCCCACTTCTTTCTCACGAGTAACGCTTAATGTCGTAGACACACCTTTTACATCAAAAGTGCGGTGCAAAGCACCTTCCTTCCACTTTTTTAAATTACCGACAATGCAAAGCCAAGAACAACGGCCTGTTGTTTGGAACATCTGCTCATAATCGGCAGGTTCAAAAGGTTCAAGCAAGAACACTTCTATAAGAGCACCTGTCTCCTTACGGAAATGCATGCGTGCCTGAATGACCTTTGTGTTATTAAAAACCATAAGGGCACCTGAAGGCAAATAGTCGGGAAGGTTGTAGAACACATCCTCCCCCACTTCACCATGACGATAGACCAACAGCTTGCTGTGGTCACGTTCCTTTAGTGGGAATTTTGCAATACGCTCATCAGGAAGCGGATAATTATAGTCGGTAATATGTATTTGTTTTGTTTCCATATTTGTTTTTATAATTAACAATCAATTAATTAATGATTAACAGCATACTTTATTTGTGCGGCAGCAGACAAGAGAAGTTTATTTAATATCATATTAGAGCCCTCAATAACGCATACATCAAAATAAAAAGAAACACCAATGCCACCATACAGATGTCAGACAGGTCATAACCTGTAGACGAATATTGCGTTGACACATAATTGATCTTCGGAGATATGCGATAATAAATGCGAAAATAAACACCATATGCAATTAGCCCACTCACAGCCCCCCATGCAATGCCACACACTATATCACCCGGATAATGCATACCAAGATATATGCGCGTGTAGCAGTTTAGAAGAGACCATCCTAACATTACGGTTGTAAGGAGCTTGTTTCGAACAAGCATACAGAAGAACAGAGCCAAAGAAAATGTGTTGGCAGCATGAGCAGAGAAGAAGCCATACTTTCCCCCTCGCTCGTTCCCAACGACCTGCACGTCATACTTTATTATTGGATCATTACATGGGCGCCATCGTTGGAAGTAGGGTTTTGCTATAAAATCGGCCACTCCATCAGCTATGACAACACACAACAGAGCACAGCCTACAATCAGAAGAATCTGTGTCATTGTCTCGTTGTTTTTTATTACAATGGCAAGCAATGCGATATAAAGCGGAATCCATGTAAAACCAGACGTCAACACGCTCATGAAATTGTCATAAAACAACGAATCGCTACCGTTAAGAAAGAACAGTAGAGAGCGGTCAATATCGGCTATAGTAAGAACATTCATTTCTTTACAGTTTTAAACATGAAACAAAGGCACATCATATCAGTTCTATCTGCTTCTTTTTAATCCATCCCTCGCGACCGTCATTCAGTTTCACGCCATACCAATCGCGCATAGTGCTGTCTGTAATTGTTACACGCGTGCCCTCATGAATGACAAAAGCATCGGAACTAGAGTCGGCTGGTGTTTTCTTCACGTTCACAACAGGGGCAACAACAATGGCACCATCACGATTGACAAGTCGAGAATGTTGTTGCCATGCAAACAACACACTTGAAGCAAACACGGCAAATGCAAGTAGAGCTCCATAGAACCCACTCTTGCGCATCCACATTGCTGTTCCGAAAAGGTAGGCAAGCGCCAAAAGTAATGATAACATGAAAGCTGTTATTGAGAGCGTCGTCCATCCTTTTAAACTCATCATGTTTACGATTGAGCGATACGCAACGACGAAAAACATCTCGTTAGCGTTTCCAACCTTATCAATAGTTTTACCGTTGACAAACTCAAGATTGAAGCGCACGGCCTTATCTGAAGGATCCAGCAAAGAAGCACGTTCATAAGCCAACAACGCCTGTGGAATGTTGTCACTACGATAGTAGGCGTTGCCGAGGTTGTAATAAACGTCGACAGATTGCCCATTTTTCAACAACTCGTTATATAGAGAAATTGCCTGTTGATAATTTCCTTTGCCATAAGCTTCGTCAGCTTCATTCTTCATGGCGCTCAACTTCTGCGGCTCATCATTGTTGTCAACAGCCATAACAGGTAAAGACGCCATGTGCATGAACATGAAAACAACAACAGTAAATAACAGCATTTTATTCTCGCCAGACTTGTGTCCTTTCTTTATCTTTTTCATAGAGTTCTCAATATCCATGATAGCCTCAAGGGCCGATGTATAAGTTTTGTTCATATTGCCGGCTGGGTCACCAGGAGCATAACGCTCATATTCACATTCATCAAGAGCGCCGATAAAACGGCCAACAGTTTCGTCGTTTACAGCACATGATGACAGTTTTTCTGCAATATTCTCGCGCGACAGCTGTTCTACAGGCATATTCAGTTTGTCACCTACATACCCCCAAAGAGCACGCAAGACCTCATCATAAAACTCGGCTTGTTTGCCAGCATGCATCAGTTTATCAGCCTTGCGTAAGCGTTTGATAGCCACTTTGTTGGCTTTTTTACCCTTCATGCCTATTACGTCAGCATTGTCAATTGCTCGTTTACGGAAGATTATTATCATTGCCACGAACACAAGGAAAGGTACAAGAAGCGACAACATGTAACCGACAGACCCAAAGAACCATTGGTTAGAAACCAAGCTTGTGCTACCTTTTTTTATAGGAAGGATGTCATTTGCACCTTTCGCACCCGAATAATCATCAATAGTGGTTGATGAACCGTCACCCTTGGTCACAGTCAATGTAACAGGCTGAGTGCTCACCGTACGGTATGCATTGACTTGTGTGTCATAGTAAGTGAGAGGTATTGCAGGAATGGTATATTTACCTTGGTTGCGTGGAACGACAAGGAAATCATAAATCATGTTTCCACCAATGCCATTTGACGACAGACTTGTTTTGTCAGTCACCTTAGGATCATACTTATCAAAATCCTTGGGGAACGTAACGATTGGTTGTTTTATAAGTTTCAAGTTTCCTGTGCCTCCAACAACAACACGAAGCGTCACAGGTGTACCAGCTTTTACCGTAGCATGGTCGACCTGTGCAGAGATACTAAACTTACCTACACCTCCAGAAAAGCCTACTGGCTTGTTAGGCAAAGCATCAACCTGTACGTCAAGGCCGGGCGCAACAATGTCACGTTTCACCTCCACATAACCAGAGCCTCCATTAAAGAACGCTTCAAAAGGATCTACCGAGCGGTTCTGCTGCACAACGATGCCTTTAAACGTGATGCTTGGTATTTTCAGTTTGCCCGTCATCTGCGGATACATGACATATTGACTCCATGTAACACAACGATAATTGCGTCCATTAACCTTCTCTACATGAAACGATTTCTGCGTAGGCAAGGGTATCTCCTGAGTGTGGAATCCCGTAAGATCAGGCATTTTTCCATCAAGCGATGTCAAATCGACAAGCGTATACACCTTATATGTAAGCAATATAGGCTCTTGCTCATACACCCGTTTCTTGCTTGCACTAACCTTTACAAAAAGGTCGTTTCCTGATATATGAGAACCGGCTTGACGCATGGAATGGGCATCGTCATCATGCATTTGCGGGACATTTCCGTTCTTACGAGTCTGGCCTGATACCGTAAGCTTCACCGCACGCGACGTTATTGTTTTGCCACCAACATGGGCTCTTGCTGCCGGAACGGTATAAGTTCCTGCCTTTTCTGCATATAGCGTATAAGTGTAAGTTACCGACGAAGAACTGCTTGTATGACCATTAACCATCTGAAAGCTCGACTGTGTAGAGGTGTATGGACCAGCAATAACTTCAATTCCAGACGGTATGTTTCCTGCTCTGAAATCATCAACATTTTGTGTAGATACGGTATAAGCAATGCGAAAATTCTCACCAGTAGCAACATGTGACGGCGCTACAACAGATATGGTTTGGGCATTAATGCTACAAACAATAACTGTAAATAATAAAGCCAATAATTGTAATCTATATTTCATACTTACAATGTCATTCAATATCATAAACAGCCTTTGTAAAGGCGATTTTATATACAACTTAAGAATCAAGTCTCACAATAACAAAAATGATCTGTTATCACCATGCTTTCTGTAGCTTGCGTGAACGTGGTTGCTGCATCGCTTTCTTTATGCGTTGCTGCGTATTTTTCTCGTCTTGCATGGCAGCATTAAGCAATTGCTCAGCATTGTCCTTACTCATTTTATCTTTTTGATCATTCTTCTGGCTCTGCTGTTTTTTGTCATTCTGATCCTTGTTCTGCTTGTCTTTACCTTTGTCTTTCTCTTTGCTATTGCCCCCACCTTGATTCTGCTGATTTTTCTTCTGATTCTTTTGCAGACGTTTACAAAGCGCGAGGTTATAACGGGTTTCATCGTCTGAAGGATTATTGCGCAAGCTCTCTTCATAAGCTTTTATAGCATCACCATAGATACGATGAGCCTGACAGACCACGCCTATATTGTGATAGACTTTAGCCTTTCTCAATGCACTTTTCTCCAATGAGCCAGCCTTTTGAAATTGTTCAACGGCAATAGAGTCTTTTTGCTGCATCATCAAAGCGCAACCAAGATTGTAAAGAGCTTGCGCATTTTCACCATTCACAGCTACCGCCTTGCGGTATTCTGCCTCAGCTTTTGCAAAGTTTTGTAGACGATAGTAGCGGTTTCCCGTGCGTATAAACTGTCTATCTGCTTGAGCCATAGTTGCAATGCTCAACAAGCAAGCTACAAATAAGAAGAAGTATCTCTTCATCATATATTCCAATTTACAGGTGGATTATAGACGTAATCCATCTTTGTCTAAATTACATATATGGCATTTATAATATGCCAGTCTTTATAACTCTTTGTGTTAACTATTATTTAATGTCACTTTTTCCAACCTTCGGTTTGGCCTTGAATATACGAACATTTTTCAGACGCGGATTTTTGGCCTCAAGAATGCAAACCTCAACAATTAGGAAAAGAACAACAAGAAGAGCTACAGCTTGGAACTGTTCATCATACTCACTATAAACGACACTCTCTGTCTCGCCTTTCTGTAGCTTAGCCAGCTCATTATTTAGCTTTTCTTGAGCATCGTTGGTATTGTCCACATGAATGTATGTACCACTTCCTGCATGTGCTACTTGTTGACACATCTGCTCGTTAAGGGCTGTCATAACAGTATTACCCGTATTGTCTTTCAGATAATCGCCGTTGCCCAACGGTATAGGAGCACCTTTGGTGCTTCCAACACCAAGAATGAACACATTTATACCCTTTTTCTTTGCATCCTTGGCTGCCTCAATGGCCCCACCTTCATGGTCTTCGCCATCCGTAATGAGAATGACGGCACGTCCCACATTTTTCTGTTGTGTGAAACTTGCTGTAGCAAGATTTATTGCCCTTGCAATGTCTGTGCCTTGAGTAGAGATGAGCGAAGGCGTCGTGTTCTGAAGAAACATCTTTGCCGACACATAGTCACTTGTTATCGGCAACTGCACAAAGGCATCGCCGGCAAACACGACGAGACCTATTTTGTCGTTTGTAAAATTGTCGACAAGATTTTCTACAAGCATTTTCGATTTGTCAAGACGTGAAGGCAACACGTCTTCAGCCAACATAGAGTTGGAAATGTCAAGACATATTATCGTCTCGATGCCACTACGTTTTTCATTACTTATCTTTGAACCCATCTGAGGACGGGCCAACATTACACAAACAAGAGCCACAGCCGACATCATGAGTGCATACTTCATGAAAGAGCGTTTCATCGACATCTCCGGCATGAGTTGAGCAATGAGCTTCAAGTCGCCAAACCGACGCAAACGTTTATAGCGGAAACGGTCTGAAAGAAACCTAAGCGCAAAAAATAGTGGCACTATCAAGAGTAGCCATAAATATTGTGGGTCTTCAAATCTGAACATTTTTCTTAATTATTATTCATATTTTACATGTTTATGGTCAGATCATTTTTCATAAACGACCATTACATATCAAGGTATGCGACGCAACACCATGGTGCGCATTACCACCTCAAGCAACAAGATGACAAGCAAGGCTAAGGCAAATGGTTGATATGCCTCATAACGCTTTGAATAGCGTTTAACATCCATCTTTGTCTTCTCCAGTTTGTCTATGTCCTTATAAATTTGCGACAACTCACGATTGTTCGTTGCACGGTAAAAGTTGGCGTCTGTTGTCTGGGCGATGGAAGCCAAAGTCTTGGTGTCAATCTCAACTGGTATGTTTACATATTGAATGCCTCCTGCCACAGGCATAGGATAAGGCGCCACCTTGTTGGTACCCACACCGATCGTGTATACTCTTATGCCAAAGCTTTTTGCTATCTGCGCACTCGTTAGCGGCGAGATGTCACCCATATTGTTACTGCCGTCGGTAAGAAGAATTATAACCTTGCTCTTAGCCTTTGAGTCTTTCAAACGCGACACAGCATTAGCCAAGCCCATACCTATGGCTGTACCATCGGCAATAATGCCACGCGATGCAATGTCTGTACGAACGGTGTGCAGCAGATTAAGCAATGACGCGTGGTCTGTTGTCATAGGACATTGTGTGAACGCTTCGCCTGCAAAAATGGTCAAACCAATGTTGTCGTTAGGACGGTCTGATATAAACTCTGATGCCACGCTTTTGGCAGCCTCCATTCGGTTAGGCTTCAAATCTTCTGCAAGCATAGACGTAGAAACGTCCATAACGAGCATTATATCAATGCCTTCAACCTGTTTGTTATCCCACGAGTTATGTGTCTGGGGGCGAGCAAGAATGCAGACCAACAGCACAAACGCCACACAACGCAAGAACATGGGCATGTGAATTATGCGTATGCGCCAGCTCTTTGGAGCCATGCGGTAGACATTTGTGTCGCTCATGCGCATTGTTGGCTCGCTATGCTTCCTGTAGAGAAAATACCACAAGATGTATGGCACTATTAACAGCAGAAGTGCGAAATATTCCTTATTTGCAAATTCCATGTCTTAAATTGTCAATAAATAAATATGATAAGCCACATAAGCAACAAGAAGAGCGACAGCCACACCAACAGCCCACATTACCGACTTTATTGTAATTCGGCTGTTACGGCTCCGTTTATCATCATCGCTAAGCGTTGGCACTATTTTCTCTTCTGTCGGCACATTCTCCTGTTTTGTCTGGTCAATAAAATTGACAGCATTGACAAGGTTGAGATCATTTTCATTAAGCAATGTCGAATATTTTGCAAACTTAACGAGGTCGGCTGTCTGGAACAACTCCCGTAGCTCATCTATCATCTTCTGATCACCGTTTTGTTGCAGGTGGTAAAGAATCTGCGTGCTCGTCATCTCTCGTGCGTTAAAGCCAAACCGCTCCTGTATATACTGTCGAAGTGTATCTGTAAGAAGCGTGTAATAAGCCTTTTGGTCTTCAGACGATGCCATCTTGTCACGTTTCAGTTTGTCAATGGCAGTTAAAGCCTTCTGGTGAGGCAACACCTTCTTTACAATGCGGATGCGTGTAATGATAGGCTTGTTCTGCTTCAGACGAACGACCAAATAGAAGAAAGCCGATGCCAAGAGCAACACCAAGAAAGAACACCAGAACAGAGGTTTCCACTCTCCCCACATGAACGGGTTGTCTTGCACATCTTTGGGCGGAAAGAATTTCTCAGGATGAATGGTGTCCACATCCATCGTTATAACCTTCAAGACCAAAGTGTTGGCAGGATATTTCTTACCGTTCACACTAACCTTAAAATTGCTTATGCCATAGGCTTTTTCGTCAAAGCTGGTAAGCAGATAACTCTTGCTGTAACGCATCAATCCATCGACCTCAGCTGGAGCCTCATCGCGTTGTGACAACACTTCTACTCCAGGAGCGATATATTGTGAACGCTCAAACGTTGGGAACACCACCTTTGACCCCTTGGGGGCTGTGACGTCCACAACATAGCGCGTCTGCTGGCCAATGAGAATGACCATAGAGTCGAGTTTTGCCTCTACATGTACCTGTGCAACAGCCATAGCTGCCGACATGACACACATGAGAACTATTGTAAATATTCTTTTCAACTTCACATTATTTTTTAGAATAGACAAGTATCAAAAAGATGCTATTTATATTGAAATAGAATCACGTCAGCTACGCTGGACAAAGAGCAGCATCATAGCCTTGACATAATCGTCGTTTGTAGCCACAGACACCCAATCGACATTGCTCTTGGCAAACGTCTGGCGTAAAACGTTCTCACGTTCAATCCAATAGCGCGTGTGTGCCTGTCTCAGCTTCTTTGAACTGGTATCTATATACATGTCGTGTCCTGTCTCAGCATCGCGCACAAGCATCAAGCCGACATCAGGCAGCTCCTTGGCACGTTCGTCATAGACCTGTATAGCCACCATATCGTGTTTACGGTTAGCTATCTGCAGCACCTTGTCAAAGTTGTCAGGTGTGTAGAAATCGCTCAGCACGAAGGCTGTGCAACGACGTTTCATGACACGGGTGAGAAACTCAAGAGCCATCCCCACATCAGTTTTGTTGCTTTGTGGGTGAAAGTCGAGCATCTCGCGTATTATATATAAGATGTGTTTGCGACCTTTCTGTGGCGGGATATATTTCTCTATACGGTCAGAGAAGAAGATAACGCCTATCTTGTCGTTGTTTTGTATTGCACTAAAAGCCAAGGTGGCAGCAATCTCCGTCACCATGTCTTTCTTGAGTTGATGCGATGTTCCAAAATTAAGTGAGCCAGATACATCGATGAGCAACATGACTGTAAGTTCACGTTCCTCTTCAAACACCTTTACATAGGGACGTTGGAAACGGGCTGTGACATTCCAGTCTATGTCGCGCACGTCATCGCCAAACTGATACTCACGCACCTCCGAGAAGGCCATGCCGCGTCCTTTGAAAGCCGAGTGGTATTGGCCTGCAAAGATGTTCTGACTCAGTCCGCGAGTCTTGATCTCAATCTTGCGAACCTTTTTCAACAAATCGGCCGTCTCCACGTTAGGGCACCTCCACCTTATTAATAATCTTAGACACGATGTCTTCGCTTGTCACGTTGCTTGCCTCTGCCTCATACGACAGACCTATACGATGGCGCAACACGTCGTGAGCCACAGCACGCACATCCTCGGGCACCACATAGCCACGATGTTTGATAAACGCATAAGCGCGGGCAGCTCTTGCGAGGTTAATACTTGCACGCGGAGAGCCTCCAAATGTTATCATGTCTTTCAGTTCTGGCATTCCGTAACGGTCAGGATAGCGCGTAGCAAACACGATATCAGTAACATACTGTTCTATCTTCTCGTCAACATAAACCTGGTTAACGACCTCACGGGCTTTTAATATCTCGTCTGCGGTAGTTACCGGTGTCACCTTAGGCATGTTTCCGCTAATGTTTTCGCGTATGATGAGCTTCTCCTCCTCCAATGTGGGATAGTCTATTATCACCTTCAACATGAAACGGTCCACCTGTGCCTCGGGCAGCTGATATGTACCTTCTTGCTCAATGGGGTTCTGTGTTGCCATAACGAGGAAGGGGTTAGGCAACTTAAACGTGTTGTCACCGATAGTGACCTGATGCTCCTGCATGGCCTCCAGCAACGCGCTCTGCACCTTGGCAGGAGCACGGTTTATCTCATCAGCCAACACAAAGTTGGCAAACACAGGACCTTTCTTCACCTGAAACATGTTATCCTTCTGCGAGTAGATAAGAGTTCCTATCACGTCTGCAGGAAGCAAATCGGGTGTAAACTGTATTCGGCTATAATCGGCATCAATAAGCTGTGAGAGAGTCTTTATGGCAAGTGTCTTTGCCAAACCTGGAACGCCCTCAAGCAAGATGTGACCATCGCTTAGTAGCGATATAAGTAATGAGTCAATCAAATGTTTCTGTCCAACAATGACACGGTTCATACCTGCCACAAGGTTTGTTACGAAACCACTCTGCTGTTCTATCCGCATGTTCAGTTCGCGGATATCAATAGATTCTGCCATATTTTTCTTTATTTATCTTTTCTTTTATATAATCTTGTCAAATAAATTTACCGCAAAATTACAACAATAAAAAGAGAGCACGCAAAAATACTATCTAAATAATATTAAAATACGCCGAATAGATGATATATAAAACAAAAAATGAGTGCGATTTTAGTAAAAACCACACTCAATGTATAAAAAACGCTCTTCTTTTTCATCCAAATTGAACCCCGAAACTATCTACCAATTCTTGATATATGCGCTGCACGGGCAAGCCCATCACGTTAAAGTAGCTTCCGTGAAGAGAGGTCACACCTATGTAACCTATCCACTCCTGTATGCCGTAAGCGCCAGCCTTGTCAAAGGGTTTATAATGTGAGATATAATAATCAATCTCTTCGTCGCTCAGGGTTTTGAACGCCACATCTGTAACCACCGAGAAGGCCCTATGGCAGTTAGAAGACATCATGCAGACACCAGTAACCACCTGATGTTTGCGTCCGCTGATGAGCTTTAACATGCGGTGAGCGTCGGCAGCATCCTTGGGCTTTCCCAAGATCTCATCATCAACAATAACCAACGTATCAGCCGTGATGACAAGATCGTTACCGTTGGCTTGATACGCCTCTGCCTTTTTATGAGCTATATATTGTGGAACATCCAAGGCAGACAGATCAGAAGGAAAGCTCTCGTCGATGCCAGGAATTACCTTAACCGTAAACTGAAGACCCAAACCAGCTAACAACTCACGACGACGAGGCGACTTGCTTGCCAAAATTATATTATACTGTTTCATCTGTTTTCTTAAGTTCTGAAGTTTCTTTTCTCTCTGTTTTCTCACCAGCCAAAGGCTTTCTTGTCAGACATCCACTTGCCTTGAGCTCTAAGCACCTGCTCCACAACGTCACGGCCACAGCCATGCCCACCCTTGCGATGGCTCACATACAGGCTTATTGCCTGTATCTCCGCACAAGCGTCGGCGGGACAGCAGGCACAGCCACATCTGCTCATGACCTCATAGTCGGGAATGTCATCGCCCATATACAACACCTCTTCATCCTTAAGACCATACTTTTCCAGAAAGCCCTCATAGGCCTCCATCTTAACGGCACAACCCATACACACATCTTTCATGCCGAGTCCCTCATAGCGTTTGCGCACGGCAGGTGTGTTGCCGCCTGTTATTATGGCCATTTTCAATCCTTGCTTTACGGCTAGCTGTATGGCATAGCCGTCTTTTATATTAACCGTTCGCAACGGTTCGCCATCAGCCGACAACAATATGGTTTCAGAAGAGAGCACACCATCGACATCAAAAATGATTGCGCGTATTTTGCTCAAGTCATAATTTATCATAACCTATTATTTTTAATTTTGTTAATTCGAATAGCTTAACTTTTTATCAGGTCCTAACAAGAAGAGTTTTTTAGAACATGCAGTTCATGAATTGCTTCAGACATCACCTCATAGACCTTGTGTGCTATAGGACGATCCTGTAGCAGTTCAAGTTGACGCATCATCACGTTTTGGTCGTAACGCACAGCCGGACCTGTTTGAGCTTCACGGGGTGTAATGTCATGAACCTTCGATGCTGTCTCGTCTATCAGAGGCAGAAAATCGGAGAAATCGGCATCTATGTCACGCATAATCTCTGACGCCAGGTCATAACAGCAATTCACAAAATTACTGGCAAACACAGCAGCAAGATGAAGCTTACGACGTTTTTCACTATCCATCACCCTCACCTTCTTGCTCACGCTTTCAGCCAACAACCTTATTGTAGAAAGCGTTGCCTCACTATCTCCTTCAATATAGACAGGCACATTGGAAAGATCAAGCTCACGGCTTTTTGTAAACGACTGCATCGGATAAAACACGCCATAGCGCAAAGCTTTGCCTTTAAAGACCGTCATGGAAACGCTGCCTGCCGTATGTAGGAAAAGAGCATCACGCGCTCCAACGCATAACGGTTCTATAACAGAAGGAAGCACATCGTCCTTCACAGAAAAGATATAGATGTCAGCATTGCAAACAATTTCTTTAATGTCGTTTGTTGAAGAAGCCCCAATCTTGCTTGCCAAGATATGAGCAGCATCCTTGGTTCTACTATAGACTTGCACTATATCATGGCCTGCTTTAGACAGAGCCTGCGACAGATGCGTTGCTAAATTGCCTGCGCCTATAAAAACAATTTTCATTATAACACAATTATAAAAATCAACATGTCATAGACACGCTTTAAGTAAATCAAGAGACAAAATTAAGCATTTAAACGAAATAAGCAGACAAAGAAGCCTCTTTTTTAGAAAAGATTTGCTATTTTTGCCGCATGAAAGAGGTAAGGGTCCGTATAATAACTCAAAGTTCCGAGCTTCCGCCAATGAATGACAACAACTATTTTCATAGCAACGAGTTTTTCATGGCCTTGGAAAAAACTCCCGGAATGAAACCCTGCATGGCCATTGCTATAACGCAGGACCAACAGGTCGTGGGCCACATGTTGGCTGTCATCGTGACACGGCGATGGTTCTTGCCGCCAATATCTCTACGCTATGGCCATGTGTATGGAGAGGGATGCTATGCGCCCAATGCAGACACCTCCCGGATCTTCGGTCTTTTGCTTATGGCCGTAACAAACAAGTTTAAGCATGAGTTGTGTCTGTTTGCCGAGTTTAGCAACATAAGCAAAAAGATGTTTGGCTACAGACAGTTTCGTAAACAGGGATATGTACCAATACCGTGGCAAGAGATTCATAACTCTCTGCACAGCATGCCACCAGAAAACAGGCTCTCAGAACGCCAACTGCAACAGATAAAGGAGATATCTGACCACGGTGTTGAGGTTAGGCCATGTGCCAACGATGAAGAGCGCCATCTGTACATCAGTCTGTTACGAAAACATTTCATGTTGAAGAGCCGTCGCTATATACCTGACGAGCGGTTGTTTGTTGAAATGGAACGAAGCGGACACGCCGTCCATCTGGTGACGGTCTATAAAGGACACGTCATTGGTGGCTGCACGCTTGTGTTTTCGTCAGACAACGCTTGCCTATGGTTTTTAGCTGCTCGTCGTAAGACATTCATGTTTCTGCGACCCGCTTTCTTCACAGTGTGGGGCGCATTGCGCTACGCACATGGAGCAGGCTACGCACACCTTCGCTTTTTCGATGTGGGCCTACCTTTACGAAAGAACTCGTACCGCGAGTTCATCTTGAGCTTCGGCGGTAAGCCAACAGCGAAATACAGATGGTTTCAATTACCCGTTCCATGGATAAACAACATCATGAAATGGAGCTATGGTGTGTAAGACACAGACAGTTATCGAACAAAACATAAAATAAATAAAAGGTGGTTCAAGAAACGCCACTATAACTTTTTAAACATACATACAATGAAGGCATTAAAAGAACGCATTCTGAAAGACGGTAAATGTTTCCCTGGAGGCATATTAAAGGTTGACAAGTTCATTAATCACCAGATGGACCCCAACCTCATGAAAGACATTGCTGTAGAACTGATAAGACGCTTTGCCTCGTCAGAGGTCAACAAAATAATCACCATTGAAGCATCAGGCATAGCACCTGCCATCATGATGGGATTTCTTCTAAACCTACCCGTCGTGTTTGCAAAGAAAAAGAAGCCAAGCACCATGGGTGACATGCTCACGACAAAGGTAACATCTTTTACCAAACAGCGCACTTATGACGTGGTGATAAGCAAAGAATATCTTGGCAAGGGCGACAAGGTGCTGTTTGTAGACGATTTTCTTGCTTACGGCAACGCTGCCAAAGGCATCATTGACCTCGTAAACCAGTCGGGCGCCGAGCTTGTTGGCATGGGATTCATTATTGAGAAGTCGTTCCAAAACGGCCGCGACTATCTGTGTAGCCAAGGAGTGCATGTAGAGTCGCTTGCACGAATCGCTTCTCTTGACAATTGTGAAATAAAGTTGCTTGACGACTAAAATAAATTCTATGTGTACCTATCACACACAAAAGGTGTCAGCGCAAAGCTCATATGCTTTGCATTGACACCTTTTCTTATCTAACGAGAGTTAGACGAAATAATACACAAAAAAAAAGAGAATCCTACCGAAGCAGAATCCTCTTTTATGTTGTTTGTTCCGATGTAACCGCAGGGGTTACAAAGTGATTCCGCAGGGATTCGAACCCTGGACCCACAGCTTAGAAGGCTGTTGCTCTAATCCAACTGAGCTACGGAACCATCAAATCGGCTGCAAAAGTAGTGTTTTTTTTTGAGACTATGAAATTATTTACCTAATAACGGTTATCTTTTCAAACATTTTAACAATTATCTGTTTCAACAATTAAACAAACCTGCTTTTCATTAAAGACATTTGTCCACTCGTTTACTGTCAGCATGTCGAAGACATGCGAAACTTCAATTGCTATTTCATGACGAACGCTATGATGCCAGACATTATTTTCTTGAACTTGTCGGCCGACTGAATACACTCAAGAGGGAAACCTGCCGTAAAGGCTTTATAGTCGGGCCCATCGTAGGCCACAGCAGCAGATGAGCCATCAGCATACTGCATGGCACAATAGGCGTTGTCTTGAGGCGAGAGAACGTCGGTCTGCTGAGCAGCATAATGAGCAGCATTGGGCGTGCGATAAACGGCAAAATCAGTAGAGAGACCGTTCAGCCATTCTCCATCCGTCTGGGTGTTGATGCCCGTTTGCGACACTTTCAGCACATCGGCAAGCCATGCACGCTCTTTTTCCGTTGACATGTCGTGACCGATGTAGGCACCGCTGACCACAAGCGAGCCACCGTTTTTGGTGTAGGCTTTCAGCTTCTGCTGCATGTTGGCGGTAAAGGTCTTGTATGCCACAAGAGCGTGTGCATCGTTCTTTTCAAGGCCGAGAATGAGGTCTACGCAACTATATTGGTCAAGAGACACCATGCCAGCCTCAACGGCCTTGCTCGAACAGCTCACGATGTTGTAATGGCTGGAGGCTAAGGCATCGGTGTGGGCAGAAACATAGGAGAATGTGTTGCCACAGACAAACTGTCCAGCCATCTCGTCACCACCATAACCAAGGGCACCAGGGCCTTCGCGTCCCATGCGCGACTTGTCGAAGCAAGTCTGTTGCCCGTTCCATCCGGCGTAGATATCTCTCTGCACACCAATGTCGGTAGCCAAGTCGAAGCCCTGTCGCACACCGTCGTCAATTACCGCTGGCGCAGAGAGACGGTTGAAGCCGTTGACAACAAGCACGGTCTTCGTTGCTTCGGGGCGAATGACGGCACACAGCGTCTCGGTGGGGAAACTTTCTCCACCGCGGTTGACAGCCGTGACCTTGAAACTATACTTAACGCCTGGCTGTGGCTTGAACGTGTAGTGATTTGCCACAACCATTGTGCCGTTGTCAAAACCGCCTGTTCCTTCAGCCATATAAACATTATAAGAGGTGGGCATGGCCGAAGGCTCCTGTGGGTCAACGGTAGGTGTCCATACCAGACTGAGAAGCCCGTTGGCTTCTGGCTTGATACAGAAATTGGCAGGCTGCAAGGGCTGCACGATGCATGGCTGCCCGTGTTGTGCACTCACATATCGCAAGATGGTTTTGTATACAGAACGTGCTATGGTAAACTTGAAGTTGGGGTCCTGTCCCATAACCATATCAGGGAAATTCTGATGCGACAGCATCTCCAATATGGCAGACGGCACTTCCGGGCATCGTGTCTCAGAGTAGTTACGATCCCAAAGGTAGCGTCGATTCCAACGCTTATACTTGGCTTTGATGTCTCGGCAGGTGTTGGTAAGGAGCGAGTCGGCAAAGTCGCGTGACATGAGGCGTGATGCACCGCTGCCAAACATTCCGTCGTTGAAGCCTGTTGTGCAAACGGCCAACGAGCCCACGATGTCGTGGCCTATAGGGTCATAACCGGCATCGCTGTGCAGAGCCAAGCAGAGCTCTATCGGCACCCGTTTGCCTTCTTTCAAGGGAACAAAGGGTGAGCCTCCAGCAAGCCAGTTGGTCATAAGCGAGCGCGAGTTGAGATCGTCGCCATAATCGTCGGCACCCTTCTTCGTGCTGTAAATGTCGTATGGCACCCCACTCCATTGTGCGTTGTAGCGTGCGCCCTCAAGACAGCGAGGCAGATTGCTTGTCTGTCCGCCCCTACTGATGTTGCCCATTCCGCCTCCAAACCTCACGGCATCGGTTGTAACGATACCGCCCTTTTTGGCGGAGCGATTGCTTAGCACCACTCGGTTAAACTGGCTACATCCTTTATCAAACAAGAAAGACCCAAGATAAACCCATGTGGATCCACCCATCTGCTGGTTTACATGAAAGGTTGTTTTTTGGCCTTTGTGGTATACGGTATATTCAGCATCGTCAACACTTCCCTCTACTGTCTGATAGCTCACATACACGGCGTAGCGTCCCTCTTCCGGGATGTTCGGTTGATAAGATGCCGTTACGGGGTTTGAGTTCTTGCGTGTTGTAAGGGTCATGCGGGCGGTACCGGCCACAAAGGGGTTCTCGCCGTCATAATAGGCTCCCGTGTGTGCTGCGAAACCGCTGAAAGGAGCGTCACGCCACTTTTTTGGAGTCTCAACATAATAGTTGTTTTTTTTCTCGTCGTTGTCAACGATCACTTCGTTACGCTGCCAATCGCGCTCACGGGGAGTAAACACAACGGCTCCTGCATTCTGAAGCATGGGCATGAGGTAAGGCACGACGATTGTCTGTGTAAACAAATCCTCGGTTGTGCCAAACAGGTTGGGACGCTGCCAACGCCAAGCTTGCTTGCGCGAATCAAAATAGGAGCCATGACTGGCCCAAAGGGCAATATGCCGATTGTAGAGACCGTGTGTGACCTTGTTTGGCTTAGACAGGTCTGTGACCCACGGCTTGCCGTCATAGCTTATGTTGCGCCACTGTCCTGGGCGCATGTCATTTATCTTATATAAGGTAGGGTCGACCAGGTGCTCTATGGGCTGGCCACAGCAAACAAGGGTGAGCTTGTATTTGTTAAACGGGCGTGGCAACGAGCGACGCAGCTTCTTGTATATGGTTTTTATGGCCTTCGGATAAAACTCCTGCATGGCAAAGGTGGCATCGACAGTCATTGTCACCTTGCGTGCCAGATCGTCAATGCTTATATTGCTGACCTGAGGGGTGGTCGGCAACACGCTGCCGTCGGCAGGGCTGTAAGCTGCAAAAAAATGGGCAGCCTGCTCTTTAAGACGTTTCTCGCTATCGTCAGGCTGAGCCATCAAGCTGCTACTGAAAAGAAGCGAGAGAGACAGAAGAAGTAATGGACGCATCATTTTTCAGTTGTTGGTTTTACTTTTTGTTGAATGTTTGGCAAATGAGCCCACCTGCCAAACAGCCTGCTTTAGTCGATGTCACCGACCGTGAACAGCTCGGGGTGTTTGCCTTTGAACGGTTTGAAATAGAGCTTTATTTCACGCATCTCCTCCTCAAAATTGCCTGTAGGGACGAACGATCTGGTACACTCTATGAGCTTTTTCTCAAAATCGACGCCATAAAGGAGAACAGGAATCTGAGCTTTAAGCGCAATGTAATAGAACCCCTTTTTCCAATCAGGGTTGAGCGAGCGAGTGCCCTCGGGGGTGACACAAAGACGGAAAGAGCCCGACTGCTTGGCTGTGTTGGCCAGGTTGTCGGTCATGCTGGTGTGACGGTCTCTAAACACGGGGATGCCGCCCAGCCTTCTGAACAGCGGTCCGAGAGGCCAGAAGAACCATTCTTTCTTCATCAAGAAGTTGGTGTGCAGCCCTTCGGCACCGGCATAGAGCTGTCCGAGGATAAAATCCCAATTGCTGGTGTGGGGTGCGAGACAAATAATAAATTTCTCAGGATGGTTTACCGTCACGTTGGTCTTCCAACCTAAATGGCGGTACAGATACCACCTACAGAATTTTTTCCACATATTTTTATATAAAAGTTTATTTTAAAATAACCAAAAAAGTTAAAGAAGACATTGCCCGACATGAGCTTTTGCCTTCTTTAACTTTTCGCCATTAACCTTACCATTAGCTTCGCTCTACAACAATTTGTCGCGTGTCTTGCGCTGCTGTCAAGAGCGTGTCTTGCGCTGCTGTGAAGAGCGCGTCTTTAACGGTGTTTGCAGTTGGTCAGCCGATATTGGCCACTTGGTCTGTAAGTTCTTCCACATGCTTGCGGAAATCGGCTATCAGTTTCTTATAGTAAACCTTGGCTGTCATTCCAGGCTCAGGATGCGACACACGACACACGAAATCGCTATGCATGGTAAGAACAGCAGCCAAGAGAGCATTGACATTCTCGGCCTCTTGTTTGCCGCTGTAAAGCGATGTTGCTACACACTCGGCGAACAGGTCGCCGCACACATAATTGATGGTTCTCTTAAGTTTACGCTTGTTTGCCATATTGGTTGTTTGTTTTAATTCGTGCTCAAAGATAGGAAAAAAATGGTAATTGCAAAAAGAAACACTAAAAAAATATGACAAAAAAGCGTTTTCTTTTCCTTTTCTTTCAATATCTCAGAGAAAAAGCGTACTTTTGCATGGAAATTTAGGCATTAGGTCCGGTTTCTCACAAGCGGAAAGATCAATTTAAAACAACAACAATAAAGTTTTACATTTATTTTTATGGAAAAAAGTGCATTGCAGAAAGAAAGAGCCGCTTATCAGCCTAAGCTGCCCAAGGCTCTTCAGGGTGCTGTAACAATCAAGGAAGGCGCTGCCACACAGAGCGTTGACAACCAGGAGGAGATCAAGAAGCTCTTCCCTAACACATACGGAATGCCTCTCGTAGAGTTTGTTCCCGCAGAAACAGAAACTCACAAGGCCATGAACGTAGGTGTTATCCTCAGCGGCGGTCAGGCTCCTGGCGGTCACAACGTGATCTCTGGCCTCTTTGACGAGGTTAAGAAGCTGAACCCCGAGAACCGTCTCTATGGTTTCCTTATGGGTCCTGGCGGTCTTGTTGACCACAAATACATTGAGATTACCGACGAGCTCATTGCCGACTATCGTAACACCGGCGGTTTCGACCTCATCGGTTCAGGTCGTACCAAGCTCGAAGAGGTAAGCCAGTTTGAGAAGGGTATCGAAATTCTGCGCGAGCTCGACATCAAGGCTCTCGTGATCATTGGCGGTGACGACTCTAACACCAACGCTTGTGTGCTGGCAGAATATTATGCTGCAAAGAACTACGGCGTTCAGGTTATCGGCTGCCCCAAGACCATCGACGGCGACTTGAAGAACGACCAGATCGAGACCTCTTTCGGCTTCGACACAGCTTGCAAGACCTACGCTGAGGTGATTGGCAACATTGAGCGCGACTGCAACTCAGCACGCAAATACTGGCACTTCATCAAGCTCATGGGCCGCTCTGCTTCACACATCGCTCTCGAGTGTGCTCTCCAGACACAGCCTAACATCTGCCTCATCTCTGAGGAGATCGAGAAGAAGGACCTCACCCTGAACCAGGTAGTAGAGCAGATCGCAGAGACCGTTGCTTACCGCGCAAGCCAGGGCAACAACTTCGGTGTTGTGCTCATCCCTGAGGGACTCATCGAGTTTATCCCCGCTATCGGCCGTCTGATCCAGGAGCTCAACGACCTGCTCGCCGCTCACGGT
>OJML01000047.1_pt1 | contig 72767 bp, 81 predicted proteins | sample 1597221 | NCBI WGS metagenome assembly OJML01 (sample SAMEA2452123, study PRJEB22498) | human gut metagenome | biome: human feces; feature: human gut; material: feces | place: Australia | collected 2012 | reverse complement strand
TGGCATTTGCCAAGATGGGGTAATTAAATTTTATAGATTTAATTACTTTTGTTCTAAATGTGTTAATTCATATTTTAAATAATAGATAAAAATGGTAATATTTGAGGGCGCAAGGAGAAAAAAATTACATGATTAAAGACATTTTAGTATTTTCATTAACTTCAAATGTTGAACTCACAAAAAAGGTTTGCCAAATTCTTGGCATTGAAGCTAGTAAAAGTGAAGTTCACCACTTTGCTGATGGGGAATGCTTAGCAACATCTCTTGCAGATGTAAGAGGTAAAAAAGTTTACATTATTCAATCTACATGTAAACCTGTAAACGATCGTATTATGGAGACACTTATCTTTATTGATGGTGTTAGAAGAGCAAACTGTAGAGAAGTCACAGTCATCATGCCTTATTATGGCTATGCTAGACAAGATAGAATTGCACACATTAATGAACCTATTAGTGCAAGATTAGTCGCTGACTTATTCACAAATGCAGGTGTAAAAAGAGTTTTAACTGTTGAACTTCATACACCACAAATTCAAGGGTTCTTTGGAGTACCACTTGATAACTTATCTCCATCTTTCTTATTTGCAAAATATATTAATCAAAAATATAAAACACAAGATCCAGATGTTAAAAATACAATAGCTATTGTTGCTCCTGATCATGGGGCTATGTATAGAGCTAGAGATTTATCTAATTTTATTCCAAATACATCAATTGTTGTCATTGATAAACGTAGACCAAAGCCAAACGTTGCTGAAATCACTAACGTTGTTGGTGATATAGAAGGCAAAACTTGTATCATGGTTGATGATATTATCGATACTGGTGGAACAATTTTAGCAGGTGCGAAAGTTCTTAAAGAAAGAGGAGCAAAAGAAGTTATTATTTGCTGCTCGCACGCTTTATTTAACGGAAATGCTTTAGAAAAATTTGAAGAAGCAGATTATATTAAAGAGGTTATTGTTACAGATACAATTGAACATGCTGAATTCAAAAACAGCAATAAAATTACAGTAATTTCAATTGCTGAAATGATTGCTGATTGTATTAGATCTCATGAATCACACGAAAAGATTAAAGATCAATACGCTAGATTCCATTAATACAAAATTAAGTCAAATTAAATAAAAACCCATGCACTTTGCATGGGTTTTGCTTAGTTTTGATTGTTTTCTTTAATCTTGAATATCTTATTCTTTTTGAAAAGAATAAGAATTATAATAGAAGCAATGTAGATTAAACAAGAGAAAATATTAACATAATTTCCAAACCACTCTACTGTTATAATGGTAAATAAAAATGTGGTATATGCAATCATTATTGCTCCGTATATTGATAAAGAAATAATTGAAGTAATAATAAATTCTTTCTTTTTAATTATCAAAAACATTTCTAACATCAATGAACCTATTCCTAATAAAAGTGGTATCAAGCAATATAAAATTACATTTTTAGCATTTACATTAAAACTACCAGGCCCATCAGTAGGATTTGGATAACTTGCAAAAGCTAATAGATAAAAAGAGATAAATAGTAATATTTCAATGTTAAGAATAAAAAATACTTTTTTCATAACTGATTTCATAATTAAATTGCCCCTTGATTAATAAAGATGAATCAAAATATGCTGATACAACAATTATATCCTTTTTTTAGAAATATTAAGGATTTTATTTAGTGCAATGTTTGAAAACTTATCCTAATTTATTATAATAGTCGCATGTCTTTAATATCTTTTAACAACGTAACGAAATACTATTCTTTAAATTTAATATTAGACCATGTGTCATTTACAGTAAATAAGAGTGAAAAAGTTGCTCTTGTTGGTTCTAATGGAACAGGCAAAACTACTCTTTTTAAATTAATATTAAAAGAAGAAGAGCCAACATTAGTTCCTAAAGAAGATAAAGTCGGTGAAATTTCAATTTTATCAGGGACAAGGATTGGATATTTAAATCAAGATGCTATTAAAGATATAAATAATACTGTTAAAGAAGAACTTGAACTTGGTTTTACATTTATTAAAGAAAAATTAAATGAATTTAATAAAATTACGGAATCTTTATCATACGATCAAAGTGATAAAAACCTTGAAAAATACAACATGATGCTTGAAGAATTAAATGAAATGGGTGCGTTTCATTTAAATAACAAAATTGAAGAATTTATTACTCGTTTTGGTTTTGATAAAACTATTCTTGATAAAAAAGTATCTTCACTAAGTGGTGGAGAAAGAATGAAAATTGCTTTCATTAAATTACTTTTAAATGATTATGATTTATTATTACTAGATGAACCTACAAATCATCTTGATATTTCGACTATTGAATGGCTTGAAAATTATTTAAAAGATTATAAAGGAACAATTTTATTTATTTCGCATGATAGATATTTTTTAAATACACTTGCAACTAAGATTTTAGATTTAGATAATCATAAAATTACTACATACAACTTACCTTACGAAGAATATTTAAAAGAAAAAGAATTAAATTACCAACATCTTCTTGCTCAATATAATAAAGAGGAAGAAGAAATGGCTCGTCTTAAGAAATTTATTGAATTTTATATGCCTAAACCAAGATTTGTTGGAAGAGCAAAAGATAGAGTTCATAAATTAGAAAAATTAGAGGCGACTCACATTGATGCACCTAAAAAAGAGAACAAAAACATTAAATTTAGAATTGAAGGTTCAAATTTGGCGTCAAAAGGCTTACTAGAACTAAGTGATGTTAGTGCTGGATATGATGGAAAAGCACTTTTCCCACCTTTTTCTTTTACGCTTTATGGCAAAGATAGATTAGCTATCGTTGGTGATAATGGAATTGGGAAAACAACTTTAATTAAAAGCATCATGGGTGAGATTCCTTTAATTAATGGTGAAATAAGAAAGTTACGAACATTAAAAATAGGATATATTAAACAAAATGATTATGAATTTGTTTCGAAAGATACTTGTCTTGATTATTTAGCAAAGAAATATCCGACAAAATTAGAAAGAGAACTTCGTACTGCATTAGGAAGGTTCTTATTCAAAAAAGAAGATGTATTTAAAAACTGCACTTTATTGTCGAATGGTGAAAGAATGCGTCTTGTTTTATGTGATTTATCTTTATCAGATTACGATATTTTAATTTTAGATGAACCCACAAACCATCTTGATCTTGTAACTAAAGAGTGTTTATTAGATGCATTGAAAGAATACAAAGGGGCAATTATTTTTATATCTCATGATAGATATTTTATTAATAGTTTAGCTAACTTTGTTTTATACATTTCAAGAGATAAAACCATCGTTAACGAAGGAAACTATGATGATTTAAAGGAAGAACTTGATGATGTTGAGTTACCGTTAAATAAAAAGGAAGACAAAAAAGAAAAAGCAGAAGAACTAGTCTTTGATAAGTTAGAAGTTAAGACAAAATTATCAAATAACAAAATTAATGAATATAAAAATAGACTTGCTGAACTTGAAAATGAACTTAATTTGATTGATGATGAACTAAGCGAAGATTTCGAAGATTACAAGAAAATTGATGAGTTAACTGACAGAAAAAGCGAATTAGAAAGTGAATATTTTGAGATATTAGAAATTCTTGAAAATAATAAATAAGCCTGCAAATCTCGATTATTTTTAATTGATTAGTAGTGAATTAGTAGTTATTTAGTAGATTATAAGTACTTGTTAATAGATGGATGTAAGCGTTTACTTTTTTGAAAAATAAAAAAATTGTTTACATCTTTTTTAATTCTCATTAAAATATGGTTCGTATCCGAACTATTATGAAGAAAAAGATTTTCCAAAGATTAAAGTATTTAATGAATTTCTTAAAAAGGAATTTGATTTTTAATGCCAAGCAAATTGGCTCAAGTGATTCACAGTGTGTTGTTGTATGCTTTTTAGCTGATCAAGAAAAAAATGGTAAAGAAGTATATGCTAAAAACATTGAGGAACATTTTAATTTAAAAAAATCTTGTGTTTGTGAGATGCTAAACTCGATGGAACAAAATAAATTAATAAGTAGAGGATCAGGAAAAAATGGAGATTCGAGGTATAAAGAGATATTGCTTACTGATAAAGGAAGAGAATTAAGTATAAAGGCTCAAGAAATTATGGATAAAGGAAACGAAATTGTTCTTAGCGCTTTGTCTGAAAGCGAACAAGATAAATTATTTGAGCTTCTAGATAAAATTATTATTAAAATGGAGGATTATGAAAATGAAAAGTCTAATGAAAAATATTAAAACAACAGATTACAAATTTTCTGATATGGTCAAAGCGTTATATAAATATGCTAGAGACTATAAAAAAGAAGCAATTCTTTCTATCGTTTTTATTGCACTAGAAACATTCTTTGAATGTTGTATACCTTTTGTAATGGCTAAACTTATTGATGTTATGCAAAAAAGCGCAAGTGGAGAAATGTTAAATATTGCTTTAACTTATGGTGGAATATTACTTGGATTGGCAATGTGTAGTTTTATATGTGGTTTTACTTCGGCTAAAACTTCAGCTAAAGCTTCTGTAGGCTATTCGACAACATTAAAAAGTGCATTATTTCGTAAAATAAATTCCTTTTCCTTTAATAATATAGATAAATTTTCAGTTTCAAGTCTAGTTACAAGACAAACTGTTGATGTTTTCTATATCCAAAATGCTTTTATGGTTACTATAAGAATAGGAATTAGAGCTCCGCTAATGTTAATTTTTGCTCTTGTTATGACAATTATTCAATCACCTCAAGTTTCTTGGATTTTTGCAATAACAATTCCTGTACTTATTCTTGCTTTAGGAATTATTATTCGTATTGTTATTCCAATTTTCATGAAAGTATTTACTAAGTTCGATAAACTTAATGAATCTATTGAAGAAAATGTTAGAGGCATTAGAGTTGTAAAAACTTACGTTAGAGAAGATTATGAAAAAGAAAAATTTGGTAAAGCTAGTGATGAAATTAAAAAAGGTTTTGTTAAAGCAGAAAGAATTATTGCTTTAAATAACCCAATCATGATGTGCACAATGTATTTATCAATGAGTTTAATTATTTTTATTGGTTCACTTATTATTATCCAAAGCGGTTATATTGACGCCGATGGCAATCCTGCTGGTGATTTAACATTAGGGCAAATGAGTTCAATGATTACTTACGGTGCACAAATTTTGTCTAGTTTAATGATGGTTTCAATGATTTTTGTCATGATTACTATGTCAATGGCTAGTATGGAAAGAGTTTATGAAGTACTTATTGAAAAACCTACAATTGTTAATCCTGTTAATCCAGTAACTGAAGTCAAAGATGGAACAATTGAATTTAAAAATGTTAGTTTTAAATATAAAGAAACTGCAAAAAGATTTGCTTTAAGTAACATTAACTTAAAAATCAAAAACGGACAAATGATTGGTATAGTTGGTGGAACTGGAAGCAGTAAGTCAACACTTGTTAATTTGATTTCAAGATTTTACGATACTACAGAAGGTGAAGTCCTTGTAAGTGGAATTAATGTTAAAGATTATGATATCAAAACATTAAGAAATAATGTTTCTATGGTTCTTCAAAAGAACATACTATTCTCAGGTACGATTAAAGATAACCTAAAATGGGGTAATAAAAATGCAACTGATGAAGAAATTGTTGAAGCATGTAAAATAGCTCAAGCTGATTCATTTGTTGAAGGTTTCCCTGATAAATATGAAACATATATTCAACAAGGTGGATCAAACGTTAGTGGTGGTCAAAAACAAAGATTATGCATTGCTCGTGCAATTCTTAAAAAACCAAAAGTATTAATTTTTGATGACTCAACGAGTGCTGTTGATACAAAGACAGATGCTTTAATTAAAGAAGGCTTAAGAAAAGCCCTTCCTAATACAACAAAGATCATAATCGCTCAAAGATTAAGCAGTGTCGAAGATGCTGATTTAATTCTTGTAATGGATGATGGAATGATTAATGGCATGGGTACTCATGAAGAACTTTTAAAGACAAATGAGATTTATAAAGAAATTTATAATATTCAAAATAAAGTAGGAGGTAATGACTAATGAAAAAGAAATCTCCTTTATTTAGAGTTATTGGCTTATATATTAAAAAACATAAAATAACCTTTATTTGCATGGTTATTTGCGTTTTACTTACTGCATTAGGCAGTATTTCTGCACCTTTAACTCTTCAAAAAGTTAGTAATACTTTAACAGAAATTATTAAAACTCCACTAGATGATGTTACTTCAAGAAGCGAAGCATGGACTAGCATTATGTATTCAGGATTTTTACTTATTGGAGCTTATGTTATTAGCATTTTAGCTGGCTTCACATATAGTCAATTAACTGCTGTAAGTGGACAAGTGTTTATGGATGAACTTCGTAAAGACTTATTCGATCATATGGAAGATCTTCCTATAAAATATTTTGATACACACGAAAAAGGTGACATCATGTCAATTTATATCAACGACGTTGATACAATTAGACAATTAATTATTAATAGTATCCCTGAAGTTTTAATGTTTGCATGTACTTTCTTTTCTATCATATCAATTATGCTTGTATCATCGTTATGGCTTTCACTTGTTGTTGTAATTGGCATGGTTATAATGGTTTTTACAATTAAAAATATTGGTGGAAAATCTTCAAAAAACTTCATTGCTCAACAAAAAGTAATTGGCAAACAAGAAGGATATGATGAAGAAATGATGAACGGACTTAAAGTAATTAAATCTTTCTGTCACGAAGAAGAAGCTGAAGCGAATTTTGATGTAATTAATGCTGACTTAAAGGATGTTGCAACTAAAGCTAGTAGTTATGCAAATATTCTTATGCCTTCTCTAGGAAATATTGGAAACATCTTGTATGTTATCGTTGCTTTAATCGGAACATTATTCTTTATTTATAAAGTCCCTAATGTTTCTTTAAAAGGATACGATGAAACTGGACTTTCAATTGGTATTATTGTTTCATTCTTACCAATGGTTAGACAATTTACGAATGCTTCTGCTCAAATGTCTAATCAAATGAACGTCATTGCTCTTGCAATTGGTGGATCTCAAAGAATTTGCTCATTACTTGATGAAGAAAAAGAAGTTGATGATGGTTATGTTACCCTTGTTAGAGGAAAATACGATGAAAACGGAAACATTATTGAATGTAATGAAAAAGAAGCAACATTATGGGCTTGGAAACATCCTCATAGTGCAGATTCAAGTGTTACTTATACCTTATTAAAAGGTGATATAAGAATGTTTGATGTTGATTTTTCTTATGAACCAAATAAAGTTGTTCTTCATAACGTTACACTTTATGCAAAACCAGGACAAAAAGTTGCGTTTGTTGGCTCAACAGGCGCAGGAAAAACAACAATTACAAATCTTATTAATAGATTCTACGATATTGCTGATGGAAAAATTAGATATGACGGAATTAACATTAATAAAATCTCTAAAAAAAATTTAAGAGCAAGTCTTGGAATGGTTCTCCAAGATACAAATTTATTTACAGGTACAATCATGGATAACATTCGTTATGGTAAACTTGATGCAACTGATGAAGAATGTATTGCAGCTGCAAAACTCGCTAACGCAGATAGCTTTATAACTCGTTTACCACTAGGCTATCAAACAATGTTAACTAATGATGGTGCTAATTTATCTCAAGGCCAAAGACAACTTTTATCAATTGCTAGAGCTGCAGTTCATAATGCTCCTGTTATGATTCTTGATGAAGCAACTTCTTCGATTGATACAAGAACTGAAGCAATTGTCTCAAAAGGTATGGATAACTTAATGAAAGGCCGTACAGTATTTGTTATTGCTCATAGACTTTCAACAGTTAGAAATAGTGATGTTATTATGGTTTTAGATCACGGAAGAATCATTGAAAGAGGTTCTCATGATGATTTAATTAAACTAAAAGGCGTTTATTATCAACTTTATACAGGCGCATTTGAACTTGAATAATTTATTTTAAAAGTAAATGAATAGGCGAAACCAATCGCCTATTTTTCATATTTTTAAATGTTAACTATCACTAATTTAAAATATAGGTATATAGTATTTCATTATGGAAAACGAGATATTTGGTGATGCATATTTTAAAAGAATAAAAAAAGTATGTATAGTTGAAATTTTAGCTAATATTTTATTAGCAATTATTAAATTTGTTGGTGGATTCTTAACTATGAATTTTACGCTTATTAGTGATGGATTTAATTCATTTGGCGATATTTTCACTTGCTTAATTGCTTTATTTTCAAATAAAGCTGCAAGTAAAAAAGCAGATGAGGATCATCAATTTGGACACGAATTAATTGAATCTTTAGTTAGTTTAATTGTTTCAATTGTTCTTTTTATGCTGGCTTTATTTTTAGCTTATAAATCAGTTTTAAACATTATAAATAAAGAATATTTAGAATCAGATAATTCAAATTTAATTATCGCTTTGATCATGGTAATTTCAGCTTTAGTTGTAAAAGGTTTACTATTTATTTTTACATATATTTCAAGTAAAAGATTAAAATCACAAGTTCTAAAAGTTCAAGCAATTGATCATTTAAGTGATAGTTTATCAACTTTTGTATCTTTAGTTTCTGTTTTAACTTTATTTTTTATTACAAATGATTCATTAAAAATTATCGACCCTATTCTCGGCCTTGTAGTTGATGTAATTGTTGGATTTAGTTTAATAAAAATTGCTATTGAAAGTGGAAGTAGTTTACTTGATAAAGCAGTCGATAAAGATTTAGAAAATAAAATTAGAAACTCTATAATGAGTGTAAATGGTGTTGAACACATTGATACTTTAAGAAGCAGAAAATTTTCAAATCGTATCCTACTTGAAATTGAAATTTCTTGTTCTAAAACTTTAAGCTTAGAAGAAGCTCATAATATAAGTGAAGAAGTTAGGCAAAAAATAATAAGTGAATTTAAAGAAGTAAAACATATTTCAATTCATGTCAATCCATCGGACCATAAAGACGAATCACATTTATAATTTATAATTTGTTACTAATAATACAAAAATATTTAACCTTTAGTCGAATTGCGATTAAAATATTTTTGGTGAGGAAATATTAAAATGAACAATATTAAAGTTGAATTCGAAAGATGGAAAAATAATGCTACTGAAGACATTGATTTAATTAAAGAATTAAATTCATTAAGTGAAGAACAAATTCAAGATGCTTTTTATAAGGATTTAGAATTTGGAACTGGTGGGTTAAGAGGCGTAATTGGCGTAGGTACAAATAGAATGAATATTTATACAGTTGCTAAAGCTACTCAAGGACTTGCTAACTATATTAATAGACACTACAAAAAAGAAGATAGACTCGTTGCAATTTCTAGAGATTCTAGACTCAAAAGTGATTTGTTTAGTGAAATTACTGCTAGAGTTTTTGCTGGAAATAATATAAAAGTTAGAATTTATCCTTATATTTCGCCTGTTTCAACGCTCTCTTATGCTACAAGATATTTTAAAGCTGCAGCTGGCGTTATGATTACTGCAAGTCATAATCCTTCTAAATATAATGGTTATAAAGTTTATGGAAGCGATGGATGTCAAATTACAAATGAAGCAGCAGATGAAATTCTTGCTGATATTGAAAAAACTGATGTATTTAATGATATTAAGATAATGAGATTTGATGAAGGATTTGAAAAAGGACTAATCAAATATATTGAACCAATTACTTTAACTTCATTTATTGAAGAAGTTAAAAAAACTTCACTTTTAGGTGGTGAATTGATAGACAAAAATGCATCAATTGTTTATTCTCCGCTTAATGGAACTGGTTTAAAATGCGTAACTCGTGCTTTAAAAGAAGCGGGATATACAAATATTACAGTTGTAAAAGAACAAGAATTTCCAAATGGTTATTTTCCAAACTGCCCATATCCAAATCCAGAAATAAAAGAAGCTATGGCTTTAGGAATGGAATATGCTAAAAATCATAATGCTGATTTGCTTTTAGCAACTGATCCAGATTGTGATAGAGTTGGCATTGCTGTTAAAAATAAAAATGATGAATATCAATTATTAACTGGAAACGAAACAGGAATGCTACTTTTGGATTATATTTGTTCAAGAAGAATTGCTTTAAATATAATGCCAAAAGATCCAATAATGGTAAAAACAATTGTTACAATCGATATGGCAGAAAGAATTGCTTCAAGCTATGGCGTTAAAACTTATGATGTTTTAACAGGATTTAAATATATTGGTGAAATTATTGGAAAACTTGAAAAAGAAGGAAAAGAAAAATCATATATTTTTGGTTTTGAAGAATCTTATGGTTGCTTAAGTGGAACTTATGTTAGAGATAAAGATGCTGTTAATGGTGCTTTTTTAATCGTAGAAATGTTTAGTTACTATAAGAGCAAAGGAATTTCACTTCTTGATAAATTAGATGAACTTTATAAAAAGTTTGGTTATACATTAAATACTTTATATTCATTTGAATTTGATGGAACAGAAGGATTTACTAAAATGAATAATATCATGGATTCTTTTAGAAAAGATATTAAAGAATTTGGAAATAAAAAAGTATTAAAAGTACTCGATTATAATAAAGGAATTGATGGATTACCAAAATCAAACGTTATTAAATTCATTTTAAGTGATAATTCATCTCTTGTTGTTAGACCAAGTGGAACAGAACCAAAATTAAAGACATATTTATCAATATCTTCAATTAATAAAGAAGAAGCAAAAAAAGAAGAACAAAAACTTCATGAATCTGTATTAAAATTCATTAAATAAAATAAAGCCTCCACGATTTGTGGAGGCTTATGCTTTTAATTATAAATATTAGAATTGTTTAATTTTATAAACATCGAAGTCGACATCTTTAAATTGCTTATTAACAACTTTAGCATTAACGAATCCATTTGATCCGCCCATTTCACCAATCTTAATTGATGTAAATACTTCAGCGAGTTCAAGAGCTTTTAATGGATTTCTTCTTCTTAAATAATAATGTAAGAATGCTGAGAATAATGCATCTCTACTACCGACTGTATTAACAATAGTTCTTAAAGTGATAGCATCAATATGATAAATTACTTTCTCTTTAGCAATTAAAACCATTGCACCTTCTCTACCTTCACCTAAAACAATGATTTCATTATGGTATTTGTTATAGATTTCAAGGAGGAAGTCCTCATATTTATAATTATTAAGACCTTTTTTACTTAAAAAAAGGATGTCGCTATATTTCATAAAATCTTGGTTGAATTCATCATCAGTCGATCCAACGATATGGACATCACTTGCTACTTTTTTACCAAGTTCTTTAGCTTTTAATAAAATTTCTCTATTGAAATTAGTATTTGATAATACGACTAAATCACTTGCTTTAAGGTTTTTAATTTCTTTTTTAATGTCTTTTTTGACATCTTGTAAATCTTTTAAATCATTATAAATTTTTGTGTTGCAATCTCTATCAACAAAGATAGCAGAAGTTGGTGTTTGTTCTAATTTTGTATCAACAGAGGATGCATCGATTCCGAGTTTGTTGATTTCATCAATTAGAACTTTTCCAAGTAAATCATTTCCAACTTCACCACCGAGAATAACTTTATTGCCTCCAAGTGTTGTAAGTGCTTTTGCGATATTATATGCTTGACCACCTACTGTCGAGTTTATACCAAAGAATGGATACTCAACTGGGCAATAGAAAATTGGGAATGAATCAACATCCACGATTGTTTCAAAATTTAAAACTCCTGAAACATATATTATTTTTTTCTTCATAGACTTTTTAAATCTCCTTTCCTTAATTATAAAGGCAAAACATAAAAAAATGAAATACATAAAATACATTTTTTTGAAAATTTATTTTATGCTTTTATCTTCAAAAAAATAAAAAATGAAAATGAATATTCATAAAATGAAAGGAACATATTTATGTAAACTAATCAAAAATAAGAGAGTTTTAATTAATGTGTTTTTGAATTATAATTATGAAAGATGAATGACTACTTAATTTATTCAATAGAAGATGATGAAGACATCGCATATATCATAAAAGCAACATTAACGAAGCAAGGATACGATGTTGTTTCTTTTCCTGATGGAGAATCTTTTTTAGAAACTTTTAAAACTAAAAAACCTGATATGATTCTTCTTGATATGATGCTTCCTAAAATTCAAGGAAAAGAAATATTAAAATTAATAAGAAATGATTTTTCAAATAACGATATACAAATCATTATTGTTAGTGCTAATGGTATGACAATTGATAAAGTTGATGGACTTGATTTAGGAGCAGATGACTATATTGCTAAACCTTTTGACTTACTTGAGCTAATTTCAAGAGTAAACGCAAAAGCAAGAAGAGCAATACAAAATAAATCTTTAGCATTTCATGATTTAATTTTAAATCCATCAAGTAAAACTTTATATAGAGATAATGAACGCATTGATTTAACATCTTTAGAATATAAATTATTAGTATTTTTATTAAAAAACAAAAATAGAGTTGTTTCTAAAAAAGAAATTGCTCTTGAGTTATATAATGATGAAACAAAAGAAGAATCACGAACAATTGGCATGCTAATAAAATCTATTAGGAAAAAGATTGGCGATAATGATCAAAAAATTATTGTTTCTCGATACGGCATCGGCTATTTAATAAATGAATAAGAAACACACATTTGCGGTTGCTTTAATTACATTTTTTACATTTGCTTTAATATACTTTTCTAGCCTTTTTTCTATATTCATAATTTCTAAAAATAATAGAGAAAATTTTATTGTCACTCAAACTATCAATATAGCTAAGCAATATGAAGACGGAACTAATATTGAAGAACTTGTTGAAAGTTATTCTAATATTGATGCGTGTAGACTTTCTTTTATTCAAAACGGGAACACCATCGCTGATTCGATGGAAAATTATTATGATCCAGAAAAAGTTAAGCCTAATTCTTTTTTGACTTTTTATACAAAAGAAGCAGGAGAAGATTTTTCTTACTATACTTCTATAATTAATGTAAATGAATCAACTGCTTATTATGTTCGTTTTGGAATGGAAATTGACACAACGACAATTTTTGCTAAGAATTTTTTAATTTATGGATCAATAGGATTAATTGTACTTTTTGTTTTATATATAATTTTTGTAAATATTGATTACAACAAGAGTTTAAAACCATTAAAAATTCAAATTAGAAAATTACAAAAAATAACATTTGATGATAAACCAATTGAATATGATGAAGACTTAAATTATTTAGCGGTAATTATTAGAGACTCACGTAAACAACTTAGTAAACAACTTGCACTTACTAAAACTGGTGAACAAAAAATTAGATTTATTCTTGATTCATTTTCTGAAGGATTAATTGTTATTGATTCAAATTATAAAATTCAAATGTTCAATCATAAAGCTGAAGAAATTTTTAATGTTAATCAAACTGATGCAATAAATAAAAGCTTTGAAATCCTTAAAAAAGCTGCAGAACTTGAAGGAAATATGTCGATGTGCGTCCTAACATTACGTTCAATTACATATAATGAAGCAATTGATGGAAGAATTTATGAATGCATAATTAATCCAATTAACTACGAATGGAACATGGTAAATGAAAAACCTGGCGCAAGTTTATTAATGATTGATATTACTGAAGAATACAATTCTAGTGAGATGAAAAAACAATTTTTTATGAATGCTAGTCATGAATTAAAAACCCCACTCACATCAATTTTAGGTTATCAGGAAATGATGAAAACCGGTGTATTTTCTACGGAAGAAGAAATAAATCGAGCAATTGATAAAACAATAAAAGAAGCTACAAGAATGAAAAAAATTATTTTTGATATGCTTGAATTGTCTTCTTTAGAAAATGAAAAATTACGTGCTATTGAACCGCTTGATGTAAGGCAAGAAATTAAAAATGTTTTAGCTTCTCTTGATTATGAAATTAATTTGAAACACATAAAAACTGAAATAAACGAAAAAACTTTTATTGTTCAAATGAACATGGACGATTTTTCTAAACTTATCAAAAACATAATTGAAAACGCTATTATCTATAATAAAGAAAATGGAAAAATTTTAATAAACTTAGATAATTTAAATAAAACAGTATCAATTAAAGATACAGGAATTGGTATAAATGAAAGTGATATAAGTCGAGTTTTTGAAAGATTTTATCGTGTCGATAAAGCACGAAGTAGAAAAGATGGAGGCACTGGTTTAGGCCTTGCAATCGTTAAACATGTTTGTGAATACTATCAAATTAAGATTGAAGTAAGATCAAAAATTAATGAAGGAACAGAATTTTTATTAAAATTTTAAAATTATTTTATAAAAGATTTATCTTTTATAATGTTTCAAAAATAAACCAAAAATAATTGAATTGTAAAAAAATTGTAAAAAAATGTTTGAAATGTAAGCGCTTACAATCTAGAATAGTAATGTAAAAATAATTTTTATCGAGGAGGAAACTATAATTATGATAAAAAGAAATAAATTTATTTTTGCTTCTGTAATGCTCCTTTCAAGTCTTGCATCACTCGCATCATGTGGTGGAAATGACACTGGAGAAGTCAGTGAAGTTCAAAAAGTCGTTAATGAAGCAATGACATTGAGTCGTGAAGACCTTTTCAAAAAAGCTGCTGAAGAACTTGGCGACGGAACAATGAAATTCATCGGTACATCATCAAGATTTAAAAATGCGATTGGTTCATTTAAAGAAGAACTTGCTAAATTTAATCCTAAATGTGCTAACGCTACAATCACTAAAGATTCAACAGTTGATGGTCAAATTTATACTAAATTATTAGCTGAAATTAATAGTGGTGCTAAAGATGGCTATTCAGGTGCTTTAGTCCAAGATGGCTTCCAATTACAAAAGAAAGGCTTAGATGTTAAAGAAGGCCAAAGATTCATTAATTATATTCCTAAAGAGTGGAAAGAAGCTAATGACACAAATAAAGAATTAAACGGCAAACCATTCTCACTTCAATATAATATGAAGACATGGATGTTCAATAATGCTGATGGGAAACAAAAAGTACCAGATAACGTTTGGGATTTCACAGCAGATTCATTTAAGAACAAGATTTTAACAATGGATCCTAATAACGAAAACGTTAATATGGATTTCTTAGTTATGTTAACTCAAGATAAATGGTGTGATGTCTTAAAAGAAGCTTATGAAGATTCTTCAAATGACAATAAGTCAGTTGATTTCAAAAAATATGAGGCATTTGGTGAAAAGAAAAAATATGCTTATGCATTTATTGAAAAATTTATTCAAAATTCAGCAAAATTTGGCGATGATGGCGCTGCTAGAGACGCTTTAACTCCAAAAACAGCTTCAGGAAATGGTGCTTGGATTGTTTATTCAAAGATTGCATCAGTTCAAGAAACAGAAGCAGTTTCTAAAAAGAACGTTACAATTTGTGCTTTAGGCAATGAAAATGCTGATGGAAATACAGCTACTATGAAGATGAAAGGCTTTGGCGGATTTATGTATAAACACTATTTACAAGTCATGCCAACATGTCCAAAACCATGGACAGTCTGTGCTTTCATTAACTACTTAAGCACTACAGCTAAAGGTTATGCAGCTTGGGCAAAAGATATTGGTGATTATCCATCAATGCCATCAATCAATACTGATAGAACAAAATTTGGTCACGGAACTTTAGGTGCAGATAATAAATTTACTCAAAAAGATAGTGATCCAAACGTTTTCCCAGCATTAAACGATCCAACATCAAAGTGGTGGGAAGAAAAAGCTAAAGTTGTCATTGAAGATCCTGCTTATATCGCTGAAAATTATTATCCAGTTAAGAACTTCATTGACGGCATTAAATAATTCAAACATTTATTAACTCTTAATTAGGGCAAGTCAATCTTGCCCTAATTCATATAAAAGGAGCAAAATTATGACTTTTTCACATAGTTTTGACAAAGATTCGTTAAAGAAACAAGGCAAAAAGATATTAAATGAAATGGTAACTTTCTTTGGTGTTCCTGCTAATACGATTCTTATTGTATTAGGAATATTACTTTTAGTATTAACAATTACACCTGCAATTACTGTTTTACTTGATACGTTTAAAGTTCACATAATGGAATATGTTCCTGGAAAAAAGACAGGAGATTTTACATTTTATTGGTACCATGAAGTATTTGCTGGTGCAAATTCATGGAAAAACTTCTATTTGCCTTTATTAAATTCTTTAGGGGTTTCTGTCTTAGCTTGTTTGTTCGCAATAGTTTTTGGTGGAACTGTTGCTTACTTGATAACAAGAACTAATCTTAAATTTAAAAAATTTATCTCTGCAGTATTTATTTTTCCTTACATTATGCCTCAATGGACACTTGCATTATTCTGGAAAAACATGTTTATTTCAACAGCATGCACTCCTGGGTATATGGGTGAATTCCAAGCAATGTTTGGACTTGCAGCACCACAATGGGTTGTATATGGAATGTTCCCAATCTCTCTTGTTTTAGGACTTCACTATGCTCCATTTGCCTATATTTTAATAGGTGGTGTCTTAAGAAATATGGATGCTAACTTAGAAGAAGCTGCAACCATTTTAAATATTCCAAGATGGAAAATATTTACAAGAATTACGATACCAATTTTAAAACCTGCTATTTTATCAACTGTTTTATTAGTTTTTAGCAGTGCAATGTCTTCATATCCTGTTCCAGTTACATTAGGTAAAGCTGCTGGATTTACAGTCTTAGCAACACAAATGCAAAAGATGATCCAAGGAAGTGGAACCGATATTGGACAAGGAAACGTTATAACTATCGTCTTAATTATAATGGGCATTATAATCTTAGCTATGAACCAATTATCAACAGGAAGTAGAAAGCAATATACAACTGTTAGTGGAAAATCTGGTCAAATTTCTAAAGTAAATCTTGGAAAAGCTGGAAAATGGGTCGTTTCTGTCACACTTTCAATCATTGTTTTATTCTTCTGTATTGGTCCAATGGTTTCATTCTTACTCGAATCATTGCTTCCAAATACTGCTGATTATTCAAGTGGATTAACTGGGCAATGGTGGACCTCTAAAGTCGAAATTAGAAATGGTTATAAAGGATTATTGTTTACTCCAGAAATTTGGGAAGCACTTGGTAGAAGTATTGGATTAAGCATTGTTTGTGCATTGCTTGCAGGTACAATTGGTTTACTTATTGGTTATGCTGTAAGTAAAAAGAGAAAATCGAAGATGGCTCAAGCCGTTAACGGATTAGCATTCTTACCTTACTTATTACCTTCAATTTCAATATCTGCAGTTTTCTTAACCGTTTCTTATGATGTTAAGTTCTTAGCTACATTACCATTTATAACTTGTGTAATTGTTGGTGTGTTTAAATATATTCCATTTGCAAGTAGAAGCAGCTTAAACGCAATGCTTCAATTATCAAACGAAATTGAAGAAGCTGCTATGATTCAAAATATTCCATGGTGGAAGAGAATGGTTAGAATTGTATTCCCAATTCAAAAATCATCATTCTTAAGTGGCTACTTATTACCTTTCATTTCTTGTATGAGAGAATTATCATTATTTGTATTCATCGCTCCTACAGGAATGATTCTTACAACACTTATGTTTCAATTATCAGAAACTGGAATTCCTGCACTTGAAAACGGTGCAAACTTAATACTTGTTATTGTAATCTTACTATTCAATTGGATTATTAATAAGGTTACTGGTGCAAGCTTAGATAAAGGCATAGGAGGTTAATGTTATGCCAGAAATTATTTTAACTAATGTTACAAAAAGATATGGCGATTTTTATGCCGTTGATAATTTAAATCTTACAATTGATGATAGATCATTTATTACTTTACTTGGTCCATCAGGATGTGGTAAGACAACAACTTTAAGAATGATCGCAGGACTTGAAACTCCTACATCAGGAAAAATCACAATCAATGGAGAAACTGTTTTCGATAGTGAAACAGGTGTAAATATTCCAGCTAGTAAAAGAAGAGTTGGTTTCTTATTCCAAAATTATGCTTTATGGCCACATATGACAGTTTATAAAAACATAATTTTCGGTCTTCAAAACATTCATGAAGAAATGCCAGTTTATGCTGAAGAAGTCAAGGTTGCTGAAAGAATATCTAATGTTTTCACTCAAGCAGAAGAAATTAAAAGAGCAATTGAAGGATTTAGAGAAAAAAATCATAAGCTTAATGAAGAAAAATCACTTCTAGCAATTGTTGATACCTTTCAAATTTCAATATATTCAGCAAAAGTAATATTTGAATTTGTTAAAAATAAGATTAATGCTCCTGATTTAACTAAGCAATGTGAAGCTAAATCACATGAATATAAAGAAATTGCTGAAAAGAAATTAACTGAAATTGAAAATAAAGATTTCGAAGTTAATGACAAATATGAACTCGTTAAAAATGGCGAAGTTGTTACTAAAAAAAGACATTTAACAAAAGAAGAGATCGATCTTAAAGTAAGACATGTTTCTAGAGTTGTTAAAATTGGTGAATTTATGGATAGATATCCAAGTGAATTAAGTGGTGGACAACAACAAAGAGTTGCTATCGCACGTACACTTGCACCTGGACCAAAAGTATTGTTCATGGATGAGCCTCTTTCAAACCTTGATGCTAAATTACGTTTAGAAATGAGAAGCGAACTTAAACGTTTACACCTTGAAACAAATTCTACATTTATTTACGTTACTCATGATCAACTTGAAGCTATGACTTTAGCTACAAAGATTTGTTTAATCAATAATGGTGTATTACAACAATATGATGCCCCATTAGATGTTTATAAAAAACCAAATAACTTGTTTGTAGCAGACTTCGTTGGAAATCCAGCAATTAATTTATTAAACGTTAAAGCTAAACAAGAAGGAAAAGAAATTAAGTTAAAACTTTTCGAAAATATTAATGCAACTTTTGTTCCTTCAACATATGTTGATTTAGAGAAATTTAAAGAAGAAGTCGCAGCTGAAGAAAAGAAAACTACAGAACTTCTTGAAGAACTACATAAAGATAAAAAATATGTCGAAAAAGTTAATTCTGATAAGAAATTTAACTATCATATCAACACAGTTAGTGGCGTAGAAGACAGCAAAGACGAAAAAGATATTACTGATGATGAATATGTAATCGGTATTAGACCTGAATTCATTAGAATTGATGATGATGGAAAAGTTGAAGGCGAAATTTATGCTGCATTACCAGCTGGTATGGAAACAACAGTTAAATTAAGAGTTGGAAAATATATTCTTACAAGCGTTATCTTTGGTGGCGTTGACTATAAGATTGGAGCAAAAGCACATCTTAACTTCGTAGGAAAAGAAATTGCTTTATTTGATAGAAAATCTCAAAAGTTAATTGCTTTAGGAACACTTAAAATAGATTAAAAATATGAAAAGTTTTGAATTAATCCCTTATTTTGAAGAAAAACCTTGGGCTGGGCAAAACTTAAAACGTATCTTTGATTTGAAGAACAATCCAGGAGAAGCCTGGATTGTTTCTTCTATTAAAAATAAAGAATCTATTCTGCTTGATGGAACTAAATTATCTGATTTCGTTAATGAAAATTATGAGAGTTTAGGACTAAAAAGAGGCGAGCAATTCCCAGTTTTAATTAAATTAATTGATTCTAGTAGTGACCTTTCAATTCAACTCCATCCTAATAATACTTATGCACTTAAAAAAGGCTATCCAAACGGAAAATATGAGTGCTGGTATGTGCTTGATGAAACAAAAAATGACAAAGTTATTGCTGGTTTAAAAGAAGTTGATAAAGACAAATTATTAGCTTCTATTAAAAACGGAACAATTGAAAAATATTTGATTTATAGAGATATAAAACCACATGATTTAATTAAAATTGTACCTGGTACAGTTCATGCGATTTTAAAGAATTCTTTCTTTTTAGAAGTTCAAGATCCTCTTGATGTGACTTATAGATTATATGATTATAATAGAGTACCAAAAAGAGAACTTCACATTGAAGATTCTATGAATATGATTTATGGAAGCTTTGATGATAAGTATGATTTAGATAAATATCAAGTTAAAGAAGAAATAAATAAATACGTAGTAAAAATCAAAGAATATGATAAATTTTATTTTGAAATTTATAAAAAAACATATAGAACATTCTTGATTATAAACTAAAAATAGTTGAGATTTGCAAGCTTTTTCACTATTGATAGGATATTTTATTTATAAAGCCTAAGGAAATTTAGCACGTTTAGTGAAAAAAGATTAATCACTAGCGTGCTTTTATTTTTGAAATTAAAAATATTAAATAACTAATTCGAAAATAAAATTTATGGTAAAATTTGGTCTTTTTTATTTGGATATAAACTTGAATTAATTGGATAAATAATTAAGAATAAGTAAGCTAAACTAAATGAAATTATAGCTAGTGGAATGATATCTTTTTGTATTTTGAATGATTTCTTTGAAATGAAATATAAAGAGAAAAAAACGACTATGGTGGAAATAAAACAAATTATAAAGCCGCCAAATTTTACTATATAACTTCCTAAAATAGATGAAAATAAAGCGACTGTTCCTAAAATATCTAAAGGAATAATAACTTTAAACCCATATAAAACTTTTCTTGATCCGTTTAAATTTTCTGCTGTGTCTTTTTCAATTATAAATATTTCAAATAAAACGAATAAAATAATCGATAAAATTATAAAAACAATTATTGGATAAATGTCAAAATTAGTTGCACCAGCTGGTTGTTTAATTCCACAGAATTTATCTTCGAATTTATTTGAAACATAACGTAAAGTAAAATAAGGTGTGAGTGACTCGCCAGCATACATTGAGTGCGAATAATTGTTGCTTAAATAAAAATAAATTTGCTTAAAAATTAAAGTAGGAATAAAGGTGTATGAAGCTAAAAATATTGAACTATCTACAAGTGATGAGCCAAAGAAAGAACATGTTATTGAAAATATATATAAAGGAATAATAGAACCGATTATTGAAAAATAAAATGGTATCAGTTGTATAAAATTATAAGGATTATTAATCCCAATTAACTTAAATGAGAACACTATTGTGCCTAAAATAAAAGCAAGTGTGACAGCAATTATTAAATCTACAAAAATTACAAGTGCACGAGTGTTAAAAAACGATCTTTTTGATATAGGAAGTGAATAATAAATGTCTAGTTTTCTAATTTTAGTCTTATAAGAAACAAGATAAATTGAACTTACAAAAGTTATTATAATAATTAAGATTGAAAGCGTAAAAAAGTTTGGCATCATGTCTTTAGGCCAACTCATGATGTAATCTTCATTGATATAAATTGTAAAAATAGGAATAACAAAAAGAAAAATTAATGTTAAAGATATAAAGAGCAAAAAGAATAAGGATTCTTTAAAATAAGTTTTGAAATATTTAAAATTTATCATTTGATATATCCCCTTTCTTTTGCTTCATACATGAAGAATTCTTCAAAATTAAGGTCAAGCTTTTCAAGTAATATTGGATTTAATGAATTTAATTTTTTCATAACTTCATTAGAATTTCCTTTTATAACGATTTTAATAACTCTACCTTCTTTACTAAAATCAATAACGTTGAAGTCTTTAAAATCATCTATAGTTTTATCTTCATTAAATGCGAGTTGATATTTAATTACATCACTAGTTTCTTTACTTAGAACTTCATTTAAAACAATTGTTCCACCATCCAAAATAGCAAAAGTTGTACAAATATTTTGAAGTTCTTTTAAATCATGACTTGTAACAATTGTAATAAGATTATTTTCTTTATTTGCTATTAATAAATACTTTTTAAAAACTAACCTAGCAAGTGGATCAAGACCATCAAAAGCTTCATCAAGCATCAATAATTTTAATTTCATCGATAAAACTAAAGCAATGAAAAGTTGACGTTTCATCCCTTTAGAAAAAGTAGAAATATTACCTCGAATGTCTAGTTTTAAATCACGTATAATTGCTTCAAATCTTTTCTCGTTAATTTCATAAAAAGTAGAATAAAATTTAAGCAAATTTTTGTAGTTGTAGTATCGAGGAACATATAAGTCATCACTTAAAAAGAATATGCTATTATTTTTAAGTTTATAGTCTTCTATTGGCTTACCGAATAACTCAATTTCACCTGAATTTTTCTCAAAAACACCGCAAATCGTGCGTAAAAGTGTTGACTTACCTGCTCCATTAATACCAACAAGCCCAAAAATATCTCCTTCATTTATTGCGAGTGAGACATCTTTTAAAACTTCTTTTTGATCGAATTTTTTTGTTAAATTTGTAATTTTTAGCATAGTTTATTATAGCATATTGAAAGCTATAAACTATTATAAACTAATAGCTGATCATGAACTGAAAAATGACATAAGTTAACTAATTTAACTACATAAAATGCATAGTTTATTAATTTGCTCATTATTCTCTAATAATGTTCATATAAAAATGATAAAATTTATATAAAATATGAAAAAAAAAGGAGAATTCTTATGAAATATTGCTCATATTGTGGTGCACCTATTGAAGACGATGCAAAATTTTGTCCTTCATGTGGTGCAAGATGCGAAGAAACAGATGTTTATGATTCATCATCATCTAAACCTGCTAAAAAGAGTTCAGATAATTGTAAAGTTTTTGGCATTTTATCTGTAGTTTTTGGTGCCTTAGGCGGTTGGCTAGGATTAGTATTTGGAATTATAGGATTATGTAAAGATAAAGAGAAAAAATACACAAAACTTTATGTAATCGGCATTTGCTTATCTGTTGTTGGAGTTATACTTTCAATTGTTATAATGGTTCTTAACAACTTAGCTCAATACGGTTATTAAATATTAAAGAAATAAGTTCTTTTTTTAGATTGCTTAATTTGATAGAATAATCGACGACTCGTGTGTCTTGCCCATGACTAACCACACGTAAAATTTAACAGGGGGTTCTTTTATGAACAAATTAGACGAATCTAAAGATTCAAAACTTATGGGATGGTTTAAGTCCCACATGACTGTTCAAGCAGTCGTTGCAAATGCGTTTATAGCATGTTTATATGCTGTTGTTACAATGCTTTGCGCACCTCTAAGTTATAGCTTCTCCCAATTTAGATTTTCGGAGATGCTTAATTTACTCGTTTTCTTTAATCCAAGCTATACAATTGGACTAACTATTGGATGTTTACTTGCAAATTTAATGTCAGTCGCTGGTGTGTTTGATATCTTGTTTGGAACACTTGCAACATTAATTAGCTGTATTTTGATGGTTTTATTATCAAAATTTGTTAAAAATTTATTCTTAAATAGCTTAATTCCATCTTTGATCAATGCGATTATTGTTCCTTTTGTATTATTTTTAGCAGGAATAGGCGTCGATGGTGTCGATAACACAGTTGTTGCTTATTGGATTATGTTTGGATTTGTATTTTTAGGGGAATTCGTATGCATCACATGCATTGGATATCCTTTATTCCTTATATTAACTAAAAAAAGTAAAGGTTTTTATAATTTGATTCTTGCGAATCGAAATTTAGATTATAAATGGTAAGGTAGGTATATGGCTTGTAAAGATTTTTATTTGGAAATAAAACACGTTGATAAAAAAACAGGTGCTCGTTATGGAATACTTCATACACCACATGGGGATGTTGAAGTACCAATGTTTATGCCTGTTGGAACTTTAGCGACAGTTAAAACATTATGTCCTGAAGAAATAAAAAGTATTGGAAGTGGAGTAATTTTAGCAAATACTTATCATTTACACCTTAGACCTGGTGAAGACATTGTTGCTAAAGCTGGTGGCGTTCATAAATTTATGAATTATGATGGGCCAATGCTTACTGATTCAGGTGGATTCCAAGTTTTCTCACTTGCAGAAAAAAGAAAAATCACTGAAGAAGGTGTTACATTTAAATCACATCTAAATGGAGATAAAATCTTCTTTTCACCTGAAAAAGTTATTGGCATCGAAGAAAAGATTGGTGCAGATATTGCAATGTCTTTTGATGAATGCATTCCTTATCCAGTAAGTTATGAATATGCAAAAAATTCTACTTTAAGAACATTAAGATGGGCAAAAAGAGGACTTGATGCTCATAAAAGAGAAGATCAAGCTTTATTTGGAATTGTTCAAGGTGGAAATTTTGAAGATTTAAGAAAAATGTGTGCTGAAGAACTTTCAAAAATGGATTTTGATGGTTATTCAATCGGTGGAACATCAATTGGTGAACCTAAAGATGTTTGCTTCAATATGATTGATATGGCAATTAAATATTTACCAGAAGATAAACCACGTTATTTAATGGGCGTTGGTAGTCTTGATTATATTCTTGAAGGAATTGCTCGTGGTGTTGATATGATGGATTGCGTTTTACCTACACGTATTGCTCGTCATGGAACACTTATGACACATAACGGAAGAGTAAATATTAAAAATGAAAAATATAAAGAAGATTTTACACCACTTGATGCTGAATGCGATTGCTATACATGTAAGCATTTTACAAAAGCATATTTAAGACATTTATATGTTAGTGGAGAACAATTTGGGGCACGTTTAATGTCTATCCATAACTTAAGATTCTTAATTTCTATCGTTGAAGGTGCTAGAAAAGCAATTCAAGAAGATAGATTCTATGAATATAAAAAAGAAGTTCTTAAAAAATACGGAGACAAAAGAGGCTTCTAATAAATAAAACATTATTAATTAATGCTTTAAAGATCAATTTCTTATAAAGCATTTTTTATTTTAAATGAAAAATTTTTAAACCTAGAAAGGTGATAAAAATATGATTATAATGTTCATTTGACAAGACAAGGAGAAAAGTATGGATATAAATTTATTTGATTATTATTTACCTGAAGAATTAATCGCACAAGAACCATCTAAAATTAGAGACAACTGTAAAATGCTTGTAGTCGATAGAAAAAATAAAACATACGAAGATAAAATTTTTAAAGATATTATAGATTATTTAAAACCAGGAGATGTTCTTGTTAGAAACAATACTAAAGTTATTCCTGCTAGACTTTTTGCAACTAAAGATAAAACAGGTGCTCACGTTGAAGTTTTGTTATTAAAAGATAAAGGAAATGACACTTGGGAATGCCTTTGTGGAAACGCAAGAGCAATAAAACTTGATACAATTTTACATTTTAAAGATGATATTTTAATTGGAAAATGTGTTGAAGTAAAAGATGAAGGAATTCGTTTAATCAAATTTTCTTATAAAGGAATTTTCCTTGAAGAACTTGACAAAATTGGTTCAATGCCTCTCCCTCCTTATATTCATAAAGCTTGTGAAAATAATGATGATTATCAAACAGTTTATGCAAAAGTAGAAGGAAGTGCTGCAGCTCCAACTGCTGGATTCCATTTTACTCCTGAACTTTTAAAAAAATGCACTGATAAAGGTGTTGAAATTGTTGATATTACTTTAAATATTGGACTTGGAACATTTAGACCAGTAAAAGTTCAAGATACTAAAGATCACGTAATGCATAGTGAAACTTATGAAGTTACAAAAGAAGCAGCAGAGACTTTAAATAAAGCAAAAAGAGAAGGTAGAAGAATTATTGCAGTTGGTACAACATCTGTAAGAACTCTTGAATCGAATTACTCTCATTTTAATGAATTTAAAGAAGAAAAAACTTCAACAAGTATCTTCATTTCTCCAGGATATGAATATAAAGCAATTGATTGCTTAATTACAAATTTCCACTTACCAAAATCAACACTTGTTATGCTTGTAAGTGCTTTTATGGGAAGAGAATTTACACTTGAATGTTATAAACATGCTGTTGAGAATAAATATAGATTTTTCTCATTTGGTGATTCAATGTTTATTCAATAGATTCTTCTTCAATTATTTCACCTTTATGTTTGATTTTTTCCCATTTCTTTCTTTTTGATTTATGAAAAAATCCATCTAGATAAGCAAAGAGAAAATCAAACCAAAAAACAAACCCTAAATTAATGACTTTAAACTTTAGTAATTTACTAATCTTAAAGTCATTTTTTGTTACTAAAATTTCAAATAAAGTTACTAAATTACAGAACAAAAGAATGAGTAAAATATCGATAAAAATCAAAATAAAATAGATTAAAGCATTATGATGATAACCCAAAATAAATGAATAAAGAGTCATGATTATACTAAAAACAATATGCAAAACATTGATAGCTTCAGAGTATATAAATAGGTTCATTGCATGAAGATATTCGTGTTTTGCAAGGTTTTTCACTGAATTATCGTGAATTTGCTTATACTCAATGTGCCTATCTTTATTATAATACCCCCAAACCCAACGTACATGTTGTTTATGCATTGTTTTATAATCTATTGGTTGTTCATCATAAAAAATAGCATTTTCATTAAAGCCCATATTTATATTATTAGCGTAAGCAAAACGAGTCAATTCAACGTCTTCAGTTAGCCCAGTCCAAATCCATCCATTACTTAACTTTAAAACGTTGTTACTTATAAAATATCCTGTTCCAGAAATAGCAAATTTCTTAAATAAATTGGTTCTACAATGATTAACAAATAACGATTGATAAGTAAAAAGCAACGAACTAGAAGCACTAATTAGATTTTTATTTGCATTTGTTGATTTTCTATATCCAACTCCAATGTCATATCCATCATTTTTTAGGATATTCATCTCATAAAGATAATTAGAATCAATGACATTATCAGCATCTAAAATGATGAGTGCATCAAAAGAAATGTCATTATTTTTTAAATAGTTATAGCCATCTTCAAGAGCATAGCCTTTAGTTTTTCTGTTTCTGATTTTGTCTCTTAAAATATAATGATAACCATATTTTAAAGCTAATGAATTAGTCTTATCTTTTTCACTTTCGGTGATTATGTAGACATCAAAAAAACTACTATTATAAGTTTGTTCCTTTAAACTTTTTAATAAATTTTCAATAACTTTAGATTCATATCTTGCAGGTATTAAAACAATGAATTTATTTAAAATAGTTGAGTTTTGCAAGGTTTTTAGTGGAGTTTTACGAACTTTTAAGAATTTTATGTAGTAAGAATGTGCTATAAAATTTATTAAAAATAGTCCTAAAAGAACTCCGTAAGATATTAATATGATAGAAGTTAATTCCATATTGATATTGTATCGTAAATTATATAAAAGTAAAATTATTAAAAGCGAAACGAAAGATTGAATTATGGGAAACGAGTATTACAAAAAATATATTGAGCAACTTATGGAAATAAATAGAGGTGACAATAAAAGACCAATTTTATTATTTCATGTATGTTGTGGTGCGTGCTCAATTTATCCATTAATTTCTATTGTTGATCTTTTTAAAATAAAAATATTTTTTACAAATTCAAATATTTATCCTTATGAAGAATTTAATAGAAGACTTAATGCTTTAAAAAAACATGTTGAATTTGTTAATAAAACTTTTAATGCTGATATTGAAGTTATAGTTGATGAATATGACTACGAAAGCTTTAAAATGGATTTAATTCCTTATAAAGATGAAAAAGAAGGAATGCATCGCTGTAAGATTTGCATTTATAAAAGAATGAAAAGATTATTTCTTTATGCTAGAAGCAATAACATTCATTGTGTTTCAACTGTTATGAGTATTTCACGAAATAAAGATACTAATTATTTAAATGAAATAGGGAAAATACTTGAAAAAGATTTTAAAGATATAGAATTTATTTATACAGATTTTAAGAAGAATGATGGGCAAGATCTTGGTGTTGAAATTTCGAAATTAGAAGAAATATATCGACAAGATTATTGTGGATGCGAATTTAGTAAAATTAACCAATAATTTTTAGCCATTCTTGGATTATATAATTTTCGTTTAAATTTTTAGTTTTTTCGTAAGTTGTTTCTTTTAATTTAGCTAGATAATTATCGTTAGTTAATATTTCATAAATTTTATTTGCATAATCTTCAGGATTAAAAGAATCAATTACAAATCCATCGACACCATCATCGATCATTTCGTGTGAAGTGTTACCCCAATTGGACATAATAACTGGTTTAGAAAAGGCGTTTGCTTCGCCTTTAACAAGAACATATCCTTCATATGTTGAAGTAAGAAGCAATAAATCACTAGTTTTAATTTCGTTTTCAATATCTTTTCGTGGTTTATTAATTGATACAACATCATTTAAATTATTTTCTTTTTGATAATTTAGCATTTTATCAAGTAATAACCCTTCACCAAACATTTTTAGATGAAAATTTAGTCCTTTCTCCTTTAATAATTTAGCTATTTTTAAAGCAAGTAAGGGATTCTTTTGCTCGGCATATCGACCAGCAAAAATAATGGTATTATCGTATTTTTTAGTATCTAACACAGGTTCAAATCGAATTGGATTATAGACATAAGTTGATTTTTCTTTTAATTTAGGATGAGTCTTTATAACTTCTTTTAAGATTGATTTTGATAAAAAGATATATTTATCAGCTTTTCTTGAGCGTTTCATATTAAATTTCATCCAACCCAAATTGTATGTTTTGTCATCGAAATGGTAATGGAAATAAACTTTATAATTTTTAGGAGCAAGCAAAAACGCTTCGGCACAGCTGCCAATATATAACGAATCTGTTTTTTCACCCATAATGTTTGCAATTTTTTTGCGATAATAATTTTGCTTAAAGAAAAATTCTTCTATCACTTTCCAATAAACTCGAAGTGATTTTAAATATTTTCCTTGCTTATTGTAATTATAAACTTTTTCCTCGTTACGAATAGTTTCACTATCTGCATTTAAATACGTTATTTTTACACGAGGATCGATTTTATAATTATTCTCTGGGTTTAAACCAGCAATGCAAATTAATGTTATAGGATAATAATTTACCAGTCTATTAATTAAATCAATAGTTACAATTTCTGTGCCACCAAGTTTTTCTAATTGCTGTATTGCCCAAAAAATTCTCATAAAAATATTATATAAAAATTGAAAAGAAAATTCATTTATTAATTTTACCGTATTAAAAAAGCTATTTTAAAGATGGAGCTAAAAAGCACGAAGATGGTCTTTTGCTAGTGTTTATTCGTCTTCAAAAAATATTAATAAAATCAATTTTTTAGGTAAAAATTAATTCAAATTGAGAATTTAATTAAATTTTTGAAAAAGTGAAAAAAACACAAAAAATAATTACAAATTCTTTTAAAAAATTCTCCTTTAATACTATGTATTAAAAAAATGCAAAAAAATGTTAAATAAATGTTGACTTATAGGTGTCGAATATAGTATTATTTTTAGGCTTGCGGAAAGTAATGATGTGCGAGGTTGCTGATACACCCATAAGCGTTGTCATGATGGTGATCAGGGAATTCGCATTGAACCGACTGCAAATCTGTATTATGTAACGAAAGGAGAACGAATTCATGGCAAAAGTCAAAAAAATTAGAGTTCGTTTACAAGCTTACGATCATAAAGTACTCGATATGAGCGTAACAAAAATTGTAAATGCAATTACTAAAACAGGTGCTAGTGTAGTAGGACCTATTCCACTTCCAACGGAAAAACAAGTCTACACAATCTTAAGAGCTGTTCATAAAGATAAAGATTCACGTGAACAATTCGAAATCAGAACACACAAGAGAATTATCGATATTGTAGGACCAAATAGTGATACAATCGACGCTTTAAGAAGATTAGACCTTCCAAGTGGTGTCGATATCAATATTAAGTTATAGGAGGTAGGACACAATGAAAGAAATCATCGGTAGAAAGATGGGTATGACTCAAGTCTATACTGAAGATGGCTCAATGTATGCAGTCACTGTTATCGAAGTCTTACCAAACGTTGTTACTTTAAAGAAAACAAAAGAACACGACGGTTATGAATCAATTCAAGTCGGTTATGAAGACAAGAAAGAAAATTCATTAAATAAATGTGAAAAAGGCATATTTGCTAAAGCTAATGTCTCACCAAAACAATTCTTGTTTGAATTAAAAGGTGATGAAATGAACAATTTCGAAGTCGGAAGCGAAATCAAAGCTAATTTATTCAATGCTGGAGATATCGTTGATGTCATCGGAACAAGCAAAGGTAGAGGATATGCTGGTGTCATTAAGAGATGGGGACAAGCAATTGGACCTAAAGGACACGGATCAGGATATCACAGACAACAAGGTTCATTCGCTAATAACGGTAGATGCAACAACCGTGTTATTCCAGGCAAGAAAATGTCAGGACACATGGGAAATCAAAGTGCAACAGTCTTAAATCAAATTATTGTTAAGGTTGATGCTGATAAGAATTACATCTTAGTTAGAGGTGGAGTACCTGGACCAAAAAAATCAATTGTTAAAATTAGAAGCGCTGTTAAACCATCACTTCAAAAATTCGCTGTTAAACCAGTAATCGACAGAAGTGTTAAAACAGAAGCTACAGAAGAAGCTAAATAAGAAGGGAGATAGTTATGGCAAATATGAATTTAAAAGTCTATTCCCAAGATGGTAATGCAGTTTCTTCATTAGAAGTTTCAAAAGACGTATTTGGAGTCAAACCAAACGAATCAGTTATGTTTGATGCTGTTATGGTCTATCAATCAAATTCAAGACAAGCAACAGCTAAAACAAAGAAGAGATTTGAAGTTTCTGGTGGCGGAAGAAAACCATGGAGACAAAAAGGAACTGGTAGAGCAAGAGCTGGTTCAACACGTTCACCTATTTGGGTTGGAGGCGGTACAGTCTTCGGACCTACAGGTGTTCAAAATTATAAATTAAAGCAAAATAAGAAAGAACACGACTTAGCATTAAGAAGTGCATTAAGCTTAAAAGCAAAGAAAGACTTAGTTGTTTTAGATAGCTTAACAGTTAGTGGAAAAACTAAAGATGTCGTTTCTTTATTAAAAGCATTCAAACTTGATAACGTTAAAACATTAATCGTTACAAGCGATGACTTAGTATTCCAAGGCGCTAGCAACTTATCAAATGTTGGATTAAGAAGCGTCGGAAATATCAGTGTCTATGATCTTCTTAACTTCAACAAAATCGTTATGGTTAAAGAAGATGTTAAGAAAATTGAGGAGGATCTTAAATAATGGCAAAGAAAAAAGAAGTAGCTGCTCCAGTTACTGAAAACGTTAAAAAAGCATCCATTCATGATTTCGATTGTATTATTGAACCTCTTATTACTGAAAAAAGTACAACAGTAATTCAAGAAAACAATCAATATACATTCATTGTTAAAAAGAGTGCAAATAAGACCCAAATCAAGAATGCAATCCACAAAATTTATAACGTTGAAGTTAAAAATGTAAACGTTGTTAATGTTCCAAGCAAAGCTGTAACACGTGGATCAAAATACAAAGGAAGCCTTAGCGCATTTAAGAAAGCTATTGTTACTCTCAAAGAAGGTCAAACAATCAACTTATACGCTGAATAAAGAATAAACTTATATATAGGAGAAAAAACATGTCAATTAAAAGTTATAAACCATATACTCCTTCAAGACGTGCAATGACAACATTAAGTTTTGAAGAGATTACAAAAGCTACTCCTGAAAAAAGTTTACTCGTCACCCTTAAGAAGAGCGGTGGTAGAAACCAACAAGGTGTTATCACAACTCGTCATATCGGTGGAGGAAACAAGAGAAAATACAGAATCATCGATTTCAAGAGAAATAAAGATGGAGTAGTTGGTAAGGTCGCAGCCATTGAATACGATCCAAATAGAAACGCAAATATCGCATTAATCAATTATGTTGATGGTGAAAAAAGATACATCATTAAACCAAAAGGATTAAACGTTGGCGATAAGATTATTAGCGGAGAAAATGGAGATATCGTTGTTGGTAACGCTCTCTTATTAAAAAATATTCCTGAAGGTACATTAGTTCACAACGTTGAATTAATGCCTAAAAAAGGTGGCCAACTTTGTAGAAGTGCTGGATGTTCAGCTCAAATCTTAGGTAAAGATGGAAAATACGTTATCGTAAGACTTCAAAGTGGTGAAACAAGAAAAATCCTTGGTGAATGTAAAGCTACAATCGGTGTTGTTGGAAACGAAGACTTCAACCTTGTTAACTTAGGTAAAGCTGGTAAAACAAGATGGCTCGGAACAAGACCTACTGTTAGAGGTAGCGCAATGAACCCACCAGATCACCCACACGGTGGTGGTGAAGGTAAATGTCCTGTTGGTAGAGATGCACCACGTACACCATGGGGCAAGAGAGCTCTCGGTGTTAAGACACGTAGAAATAAGAAAGCTTCAACAAAGCTTATTATTAAGAGAAAGACAGATAAATAGTGAAAGGAGTTAATTGAAAATGGCACGTAGTTTAAAAAAGGGACCATTTGTTGATGAAAGTTTAATGAACAAAGTTGAAGCATTAAACAACTCAGGCAAAAAAGCAGTCATTAAGACTTGGTCAAGAAGAAGTACAATTTTCCCAGAATTCGTCGAACACACTTTTGCTGTTTATAACGGACACGCATTCATTACAGTTTATGTAACAGAAGATATGGTCGGACACAAACTCGGAGAATTTGCTCCAACAAGAACATATAAAGGACACTTCGGTAATAACGCTGAAGATAAGGCAGCAGCTATGGCAGCAGCTGGTGTTAAGAAGTAATTAGGAGGAGAAATATGGCAGAAAAGAAAGTTACTACAGAAGCTGTAGAAAAAGAAACAAAGAAAACTGTTAAAAAAGCTGCTCCAAAAGCAAAGAAAGCTGCTAAAGAAACAGTAGAAAAAGCTGAAACAAAAACTGCTAAAAAGACAACAACTAAGAAAGCAGTTAAAACTACAAAAGAAACAGCTAAGAAAGTTGAAACTAAGAAAGCTGAAACTAAGAAAGAAGTTAAACCTGTTGTTACAAGCGCACACGCTAAAGCAATCAGTGTTAAGAGCACTCCTAGAAAAGCAAGACTCGTTATCGATGTCGTTAGAGGCAAAGATTGTGATGAAGCTCTTGGCTTATTACTCAACTCAAATCACAGAGTCAGCGTAGCTGTTGCTAAAGTTATTAAATCAGCTATGGCTAATGCTACAAATAACTTCGGATTAAATGAAGATAAATTATACATTAGCGAAATCTATGCTACAGATAGCATTAAAATGAGAAGATTCCTTCCACGTGCTAAAGGTAGCGCAAGCGGATTAGTTAAGAGATTCTGTAATATCTATGTTACAGTCAAAGAAAGAAATTAGGAGTAAGGTAGATTATGGGTCAAAAAGTTAATCCAATCGGAATGAGAATTGGTCTTAATAAAAATTGGAACTCAAGATGGTATGCTTCTGATAAAGAATATTCAAACTTCTTAGTCGAAGACATTAACATTAGAAATTATTTAGAAAAACAAATCGGTAGAGATGCTCAATTATCTCACATCGAAATCGAAAGAAAGAAAAACGATAAGGGCTTCTTTGTCCGTGTACTCGTCTTCGTTGCAAAACCTGGAACAGTCATCGGAACAAAAGGTGAAAACATCAACAAATTAACAGAAGCTTTACAAAAAATGTTAAAGTGCTCAGTTAAAATTGATGTTATCGAAGTCAAACAACCATATCTTGATGCAAGAATCGTTGCAGACCAAATTTGTGCTCAACTTGAAGCACGTGCTAGCTTCAGAATTGTTCAAAAGAAAGCAATTGCTCAAGTAAGAAAATCAGGCGCTAAAGGTTGTAAAACTGCTGTAAGTGGTAGACTTGCTGGTGCTGATATCGCACGTACTGAAGGATATAAAGAAGGAACTATGGCAATCAATACATTAGTTAGTGATATTGATTATTCATGGAGAGAAGCTATGACAACTTATGGAAAATTAGGTGTCAAAGTTTGGATCTGCCGTGGTGAAAAAGAAATTAATCCTAGAAACGTTAAAGTAGAAGATAATCAAAAGAAAGGAGAATAGTTATGTTACAACCAAAGAGAGTTAAATACAGACGTCCTCATATTATTAGATATGAAGGCTTATCAAAGGCTGGAAACACTGTTGCTTTCGGAGATTATGGTCTACAAGCAACTGAAGGTAACTGGGTAAGCGATAGACAAATCGAAGCTGTCAGAGTCGTCTTATCACGTTATACAAAACGTGAAGGAAAAATCTATATTAGAATATTCCCACACTTAGCAAAAACTAAGAAACCTGCTGAAGTCCGTATGGGTTCTGGTAAAGGTAATCCAGAATACTGGGTAGCAGTAGTTAAAAAGAACAGAGTTATGTTTGAAATCGGTGGAGTAAGCGAAGAAGTTGCTGTTCACGCATTAAAGCAAGCAAGTTATAAACTTCCACTTAGCACAAGAATTGTTAAAAAAGAAAATAAGGAGGCAAAGTAGTTTATGAAAATCAAAGATGTAAGAGAATTATCTACAGAAGAATTAAATAATCGTATTTACTCCTTAAAAGAACAATTATTTGATTTAAGAAGAAAGAAAGCTGTCGGATCACTCGACAACATGATGGAACTCAAGAGAGTTAGAAAAGATATCGCCCGTGTTTATACAGTCTTAAAAGAAAGAGAACTCGGGATGAATGAAGAGGGTAAGTAATTATGGACGTTAAAAAGAAAATTACTGGCGTAGTAGTTAGCGCAAAATCTCCAAAGACAATCGTTGTAGAAAGCGAAAGTCATAGAAAACATCCTAAGTATAAGAAGAGAGTTCAATTTAGAGCTAAGTATTATGCTCACGATGAAAAAGGTTTAGCAAAAGAAGGCGATATCGTTACAATCGCAGCATGCAGACCATTAAGTACTTTAAAAAGATTCGTTTTAGTCTCAGTCGATTCAAAAGCAGTTGAATCAATTAAGATTGCTGAAAGCGAAGAATTAAAAGAAGTACTTCATGAAGAAGATACAAAGGAGGCTGAATAGTTATGGTACAAAAGGAAACTAATCTTGTTGTTGCTGATAATAGCGGCGCTCGTGTTGTAAGAATCTTCACAATTTACGGCGGAACAAATAGAAAAGTAGCATCAGTTGGCGACATCGTTAAATGTGCAGTTAAAGATGCTATTCCAAACGGTAAAGTTAAAAAGAGTCAAATCGTTAAAGCTGTCATCGTAAGAACAAGCTATCCAATCGAAAGAAAAGATGGTTCAACAATTAGATTTGATGATAACGCTTGTGTCATTATCAACGAAGATAAGACACCAGTCGGTACTCGTGTATTCGGACCTGTAGCAAGAGAACTTCGTGAAAAAGGCGATGCATTTATGAAAATCGTTTCACTTGCTACTGAAGTCTTATAAGGAGGTAAAAGAAGTATGAAACTTAAAAAAGGTGATAAAGTATTAGTTATCTCTGGAAAAGACAAGAAAAAAGTCGGTACTATTCAAAGAGTACTTCCTAAAGAAAACAAGGTTGTTGTTGATGGCGTAAATGTTGTTAAAAAACACGTTAAACCAACACAAGCTAACCCAGAAGGAAGCATTCAAGAAGTATTTGCTCCAATCGATGCATCAAAAGTTATGTACTATGATGAAAAGAGCAAAAAAGCATCAAGACTTGGTTACAAATTTGATAAAGATGGTAACAAAGTAAGATACTTAAAATCTACAAATAAAGAAGTTAAATAAAGGAGAAAGGTATGGCAGAAGCAAAGAAAACTACAGCTACAGCAAAAAAAGTTGAAAAAGAAGCTGCAACTTCTAAGGGACATAAAGCTCCTTTAAACCACACACGTTTATTAGATGCTTATAATAACGAAATTAAAGCTAAGCTTATGAAACAATTTGGCTATAAGTCAGTCATGGAAGTTCCACACTTAGAAAAAATCGTTATCAACATCGGTGTTGGTGATGCAACTCAAGATAAAAAGAGAATTGATGAAGCAGTTGAAGAACTCTCATTAATCACTGGACAAAAACCAGTTATCACAAAAGCAAAGAAAAGTATTGCTACCTTTAAATTAAGAGAAGGTGAACCAATCGGAACTAAAGTTACATTAAGAGGAATCAGAATGTATGAATTCTTCGATAAACTTGTATCTATCTCATTACCTAGAGTTAGAGACTTCCGTGGTGTTAACAAAAATGCTTTCGATGGAAGAGGAAATTATACTTTAGGTATTAAAGAACAATTAATTTTCCCTGAAATTGATTACGATAAAGTTCAAAAAGTTAGAGGAATGGACATCATCATTGTTACAACTGCTAAGAATGATGAAGAAGCTTATGCTCTCTTAAAAGAGTTAGGCATGCCATTTAATAGATAATTAGAGGTACTTAAAGATGGCAAAAACAAGTTTAAAGGTTAAACAATCTAGACCACAAAAATTTAAGGTCAGAGAATATACACGTTGCAAGAGATGTGGAAGACCTCACTCAGTTTATTCAAAGTTCGGTCTTTGCAGAATTTGTCTTAGAGAATTAGCTTATAAAGGTGAAATTCCAGGACTCAAAAAATCTTCATGGTAATTTAAAGGAGGAATAGAATATGCATCAAGATCCAATAGCAGATATGCTTACAAGAATTAGAAACGCAAATGCTCTTCATCACGAATCAGTTTCTATGCCTTCAAGCAATATGAAGGTTAACATTGCAAAAATTTTATTAGATGAAGGCTTTATTACTTCATATTCAACAGAAAAGAATGCTGAAGGACATAAAGAACTTAAAGTAGTATTAAAATACGGTCCAAATGGTGAAAAGATCATCTCAGGACTTAGAAGAATATCTAAACCTGGCTTACGTGTTACAGCTGATAGCAAACACATTCCAAGCGTTTTAAGAGGATTAGGTATCGCAATTATTTCAACAAGTAAAGGTCTTCTCACAGACAAAGAATGCAAAAAGCAAAATGTCGGTGGCGAAGTAATCTGTTACGTTTGGTAATAGGAGGATAGATTTATATGTCACGTATTGGTAATAAACTTATTCACATACCAGAAGGATTAACAGTAACTGTCGGAGACGGTCTTGTTGATATTAAAGGTAAATTCGGTGAAGATAAAATCGCTTTCGATACAAAATTCATCGGAGTTGAACTTAATGAAGGAATCTTAAAAGTAACTAGAGTTAACGATGAAAAGAACGTTAAAGCAATGCACGGAACAATCAGAGCATTAATTAATAATGCTTGTGTTGGTTGCCACGAAGGTTACACAAAGAAATTAGCTATCATCGGTATCGGATACAGAGCTGAAATGAAAGGAAAAGATATTGTCCTTCACGTTGGCTACTCACATCCAATTACTGTTTCACCAATGGATGGCGTTACAATTAAAGTCGTTGAATCAAAATCAAAAGATGTCAATGCTTATGTTGAAATTAGCGGTTCAGACAAATTCAAAGTTGGTCAAGTCGCTGCTCAAATTAGAGAAGTTCGTAAACCTGAACCATATCAAGGAAAAGGTATCCGTTATGTTGGCGAAGTTGTCTTACGTAAAGAAGGCAAACGTGCTGGTAAGAAATAATAGGAGTTAATGTATATGATTAATAAAACTGATAGAAATAGTGTTAGATTAAGAAAACACATTAGAGTTCGTAAAAAGATTAGCGGAACTAGTGAAACTCCTAGACTCTGCGTATACAGATCAAACAAGAACATCGAAGTTCAAGTCATTGATGATGTTAAAGGTATTACACTCGTATCAAGCTCAAGTGAACAACTTAAGCTTGATAACGGAAACAATATCGAAGGCGCAAAACTTGTCGGTGCTGATATTGCTAAAAAATGTTTAGAAAAGAATATCGTATCTGTCGTATTCGATAGAGGCGGTTATGTCTATCATGGAAGAGTTAAAGCACTTGCTGAAAGCGCAAGAGAAAACGGATTAAAGTTCTAAGGAGAGGGTTATGGAAGAAAATAAAGTAGTAAAAAATACTGAAGTAGTTAACGAAAATAACGCTGCTCCTAAAGCTGAAGAAAATAACGCAGCTGCTTCAAAAGAAGGCAAAAAATTTAACCGTAATGGAAAAAATAGAAAAAATTTCCAAAGAGGTCCACGTAAAGAAGTAGTTAAAGAATTCGAAGAAAGAGTTGTCGCAATTAACAGAGTTACAAAAGTTGTTAAGGGTGGTAAGAGAATGAAATTCTCAGCTCTTGTTGTTGTCGGAAATGGCAAAGGAAAATTCGGATTTGCTACAGGTAAGAGTGGCGAAGTCCCAGATGCAATCAAAAAAGCAGTCGATAGAGCTAAGAAAAACTTAATCGATGTTAAGATGGTAAAAGGTGGAACAATTCCACACGATATCATTGGAAGATTTGGCGCAACTAGAGTATTCTTAAAACCAGCACCTGAAGGTACTGGAATTATCGCTGGTGGTCCAGTCAGAGCTATTCTTGAACTTAGTGGTGTTAAAAACGTTTACTCAAAAGTTTACGGAAGCAGAAACAAGATCAACATTATTAGAGCAACAGCTAATGCTTTAGAAAATGAAAAAGATTATAAGAGCGTCGTTGCCTTACGTAAAGGAGGAAATGAAAATGTTAAATAATCTTAGACCAGTAGAAGGAAGCAGAAAAGATAAAATCAGACGCTGCAGAGGAATCGGAAGCGGACTTGGAAAGAACGGCGGAAGTGGTAACAAAGGTCAAAACTCAAGAAGTGGTGGCGGTGTTAGATTAGGCTTCGAAGGTGGACAACTTCCACTTTACAGAGCTCTTCCAAAAAGAGGCTTCAAAAACTTCGGACACAAAGAATACGCTGTCGTTAATCTTGATGTCTTCAACAGTTTCGACAATGGTGCAACAGTTTCATTAGTTGATTTAGTTGAAAAGAATATCGTCAAAAAAGAATTTGATGGCTTAAAAGTCTTAGGAAACGGTGAATTAAAGAAGAAAGTAACAATTGTTGCTGATAAATTTTCAAAAACTGCTATCGAAAAGATAGAAAAGTGTGGCGGAAAAGCAAATTTTAGTAAATAATATATAAGTATTTATTTTTACTAAGGTTTAAACATGAAGAAATTTATTGAGATTTTTAAAAACAAAGAGGTTGTCAGTCGTATATTCTTTACGGTAATGATCTTATTTGTATTTAGAATAGGCTGCGCTATCCCAACTCCTGGGATTGACGCAAGTGAGTTTACAGATCAACTTACTAACAACACTAATAACATTCTCTCTTTGATGAATTTATTAGGTGGAGGCGCACTACAAAATTTCTCAATTTTTGCCCTTGGTGTTTCACCATATATTACGGCTCAAATTATTATTCAGTTATTAAGCATGGATGTCCTCCCTGCTTTAACTGAACTTAATAGGCAAGGCCAATATGGTAGAAGAAAGATTGAAATGGCTACACGTTATTTAACTTTAATGCTAGCAGCCGTTCAAGCTTACGGAATTATTCAAACAGCTAAGAACACATCATGGATTACATTCACAATGGATGAGTCCTTCTTAACATATGCTTATATAGTTACTGTTATGGTTGGTGGAGCGATGCTTGTTATGTGGTTAGGTGACCAAATAACAACAAAAGGTATCGGAAATGGTATCTCAGTCATTATCTTTGCAGGTATTGTCTGTTCACTCCCTAGCCAAATTTCTACTGCATTTAATAAATGGGTTCTTACGAACTGGAATCATTCAAATATCGAAGTTACAAAAGGTGTATTACAATTTGTCTTATACATCCTTGCGTTTATCTTAATTATTGCTTTCGTTGTATTTATTGAATTAAGTAAAAGAAAAATACCTGTTCAACATGCAACAAGAAGTGGTGGAAGTGAAAAGCTTTCAAAAGCAAGTTTCCTTCCTATTAAAGTAAACTCAGCAGGTGTTATTCCTGTTATCTTCGCTTCATCAATTTTAATGGCTCCTAGTGTTATCGCTACATTTATTTCAAGCGATGCTGCTAATGCTGAATGGCTTAAAGTATTCCAATACAACCAACTCGTCAATACTGGCGGTGTTATGGTTCCTTGGGGATTGATGATTTATGTAGTCTTAGTATTTGCGTTCACATTCTTCTATGCAAATTTACAAATTAACCCTGCACAACTTGCAGAAAGTTTCCAAAAGAATGGTAGTTATATCCCTGGTATAAGACCAGGCATTGAAACAGAAAAATACGTTTCACGCGTTTTAAATAGAGTAACTTTAATTGGTGCGTTTGCATTAACATTTATTGCAGCCTTACCAGTTATCCTTACACTTAGTGGCGTATTTGGAAATGACTCTTCACTTGCTTTAGGTGGAACTGGACTTATTATCGTAGTCGGTGTTGCACTTGAACTTAATAACCAAATTAATGGTCTTATTGCTGGTAAGAGTTATGATGAAGTCATCGGAGGTATGTAACTTTAGATATGAAAAATATTATATTAATGGGTCCACCAGGAGCTGGAAAAGGCACAAATGCTAAACGCATTGCTAGTTATTATAAAATCCCACATATTTCTACTGGAGATATGTTTAGGGAAGCTATTAAAAACAAAACAGCTTTAGGAGAACTTGCTAATAAATATATATCTAAAGGATTACTTGTTCCAGATGAAGTTACTATTGGTTTAGTAAAAGAAAGACTTCAAAAAGATGATTGTAAAAATGGATTCTTATTAGATGGATTCCCACGTACAATTAATCAAGCAGAAGCACTAAAAACTATTGGTGAAGAAATTGCTAGACCTATTAACAAAGTTATAAACATTGTCGTTCCTGAATCTATCTTAATTGATAGAATTTCAGGAAGACGAGTTTGTAAAGTGTGTGGTGCCCCTTATCACATCAAAACCTTCAAACCAAAGCAAGAAGGAATCTGTGATATGTGTGGAGGTGAACTCATTCAAAGAAAAGATGACAATGAGGTCACTTTAAAAGAAAGACTTCATGAATACCATGAGTTAACTGAACCACTCATTGAATATTATAAAAAGCTTGGCTTAGTCAAAGACGTTTGTGGAGACCAAGAACTCGACAAATTATTTGAAGAAATCAAAAGCTTTTTAGAGGCTTAATATGGGGATCATTATTAAAAGTCCTCGTGAGATTGCTCTCATCAAAGAGGCAGGCAGTATTGTAGCTGATCTATTTGAATATTTGAAAGTTCATACAAAAGCTGGTATGTCTACATGGGAAATTGATAAACTTGCCGAAAAATTTATCCGCGCTAGAGGTGGTATCCCTTCGAGTAAAGGTTATGACGGATTCCCAGGAGCAATTTGTATCAGTGTTAATGACACATTGATCCATGGTATTCCATCTAAAAAGATTATTCTTAAAGATGGGGATATTGTAAGTTATGATGTACTTGTAACTTACAAAGGTTATGTAGCTGATGCATGTCGTACATTTCCAGTAGGAGAAATCTCTCCTAGTGCGCAAAAATTAATTGATACAACTAGAAATGCATTTTTTGAAGCTGTGAAATTAATTAAACCTGGAGTGCATCTCGGTGATATCTCTAACAAAATCCAAGAGACTGCAGAAAAAGAAGGTTACACTTTAACTGATATGTTTGCAGGACATGGAGTTGGTAGAGACGTACATGAAGATCCATATGTATTTAATGTTGGAACGAAAGGCACAGGGCCTATTCTTCAAAAAGGAATGGTTATTGCGATTGAACCAATGGTAAATGAAGGGAAAGTCGATTTAGACATTCTTGATGATGGATGGACAGTAAAAACTAGAGATCACAAATTAAGCTGCCACTATGAAAACACAGTAGCAGTAACAAGTGATGGCTATGAAATTTTGACTTTAAAAGAAGGGAATTAAAAAAAGTAAAAATGGCAAAACAAGATGTAATAACCGTCGAGGCGGTAGTTGTAGAAGCATTACCTAATTGTAATTTTAAGGTAAAGTTAGAAAACGATGTTGTAATTCACGCCACTGTTTCTGGTAAAATCCGCATGCATTACATTCGCATTTTACCGGGAGATAAAGTTACCATCGAACTATCACCATATGATTTAAACAATGGCAGAATTGTATTTAGACATAAGTAGTCTATTTGGAGGTAATTTATGAAAGTTAGACCATCCGTTAAACCTATTTGTGACAAATGCAAGGTTATCAAAAGACATGGTAAAGTCATGGTCATTTGCTCTAACCCTAAGCATAAACAAAGACAAGGTTAATTAAGGAGAAGAAAAGAAATGGCACGTATCGTTGGTGTTGATATTCCAAATGATAAAGTTGTAGTTGTTAGCTTAACTTATATCTATGGAATCGGATTAAAAACAAGTCAAACAATACTTGAAAAAGCTAAAGTCGATCCACAAAAGAGAGTTAAAGACTTAAGCGAAGAAGAAATTGCTCGTATTAGAGCTGAAATCGCTCACTTCAAAGTTGAAGGTGATTTAAGAAGAGAAGTTCTCTTAAACATTAAACGTCTTCAAGAAATTGGCTGCTACAGAGGAATTAGACATAGAAAAGGTCTTCCTGTAAGAGGTCAAAGAACAAAAACTAACGCTCGTACACGCAAAGGTCCACGTAAGACAATTGCTAATAAGAAAGAAGCTATTAAGTAATTAGGAGGTAGGAAATAGTATGGCAAAGAAACAAACTACCCGTAAAAAGAAGATTAAAAGATCTTTTAGTAAAGGTGTAGCACACATTCATGCAACCTTTAACAATACAATCGTTACTATTACTGATGAAAAAGGTAATGCAATTGCTTGGTCAAGTAGCGGTGTATTAGGATTCAAGGGAGCTAAAAAGTCAACTCCATTCGCTGCTCAAAGTGCTGCTGAAGCTGCTGGTAAAGCTGCTTTAGATCAAGGCATTAAGTCAGTTGATGTTGATGTTAAAGGTCCAGGAGCTGGAAGAGAAAGCGCTGTTAGAGCACTCGGACAAGTTGGACTTCAAATTACATCTATTGTTGATACAACTCCAATCCCACATAATGGTTGCCGTCCACCAAAAAGAACTCACGGTTAATATTTAGGAGGATGAATAAATGACTGATAATGAATTAAAAATTGCACGCCCATTTGAAGAATGCACATTCAAAATTGTGGTTGCAGATAATGAAGAAAGCTATTGCAAAGTTGTAGCTGAACCACTCGAAAGAGGATTTGGTTTAACTCTTGGAAACGCTTTAAGAAGAGTACTTCTAGCTTCATTACCAGGAACAAGCGTCTACGCTATTGAAGTTCAAGGTGCAGTACATGAATTTACAGTATTGGAAGGCGTAGAAGAAGATTTAACTCAAATCATCCTTAACCTTAAAGATTTAGTTCTTAAAAGCGATACAATTGGAAAAGCTGATTATGAAGTTTCAATTGAAAAAGGTGAAGGTGAATTCAAAGCTGGAGATTTAGAACTTCCAACTGGACTTACAGTTGTCAATCCAGATCTCGTAATCGCTCATATCGCAAAAGGCGGAAGCCTTAAAATGACTCTCCATATTAGAAATGGCAGAGGATACGCTACAAGCGAAGAAAATAAAACTCTTGGCTTAGTAAGTGGTGCAATCGCTACAGATAGTAACTATTCACCAGTTACAAGAGTCAACTATAAAGTTGAACAAACTCGTGTTGGTCATAATCCTAGATTTGATAAGCTTACACTTGAAGTTTGGACAAACGGAAGTATCAAACCTGAAGACGCAATTGCTTTAAGTAGCAAAATGCTTATCTCACATTTTGAAAACTTCTTACACTTAGATGACAAATACAATGATCTCAGTTTAGTTAAAGAACCACTTCCTAAGAAAGAAGAAACATTCGAAAACTTAACAATTGAAGACTTAGATCTCTCAGTACGTAGCTACAACTGCTTAAAGAGAGCTGGAATTGCTAATGTTCAAGAATTAACTCAAAAAACTGAAGCTGAAATGATGAAAGTAAGAAATCTTGGTAAAAAATCACTTATCGAAGTTAGAAATAAATTAGAGGAAAAAGGATTATTTTTCAAAGATTCCAAAGAAGACTAAGGAGAATATAGATGCAATACGGTAGAAAAAACGTTCACGGTAAAGGTGGCGTCAGATTCAAGACTCCATATACCTCAACAAAGAAAAAAGCTCAAGTAAGAAATCTTGCTACTGAACTTGTATTATTTGAAAAAGTCACTGTAACAACAAGTATGGTTAAAGATGTTATTAAAACATTTGATCACCTCGTTACACTTGCTAAAAAAGGTGATTTACATTCACGTAGACAAGCAGCTAGCATTTTAAGAAACTATAATGTTGAAGGCGAACCAGAAGCATTAACTAAATTATTTAAAGATTTAGCTACAAGATTCGCAAACAGAAATGGTGGATATTTAAAAGTTTATCATCTCCCAAACCGTAAAGGTGATGGCGCAGCAATTAGACTTTTAACTCTTGCCGACTAATTAATAATTTGATTTATTAAAAAATTTGGAGGATAGAAATATCCTCCTTTTTTGTGCAAAAAAAGAAAAAATATGAATTAAAACAAATAATTTTCAAATTTTTAATGAAGTAAAGCGAAAAGCAAAAATGCAATAATAATAGACATATATTGCAATAAAGATTTAGTGTAAAAATAACAAAAAAATTATTTATATGTTAAAATAATCGTTATGAAAAAGAGTGTATTTATATTTTTTGGATGTGCTTGTTTACTAGCATTTATCGCTGGATGTGGTAAAGAGCCTGATAATGGTAATGATAAACCAATTATCAATTATTTTGATGCAAATAGTGATGGAACAGCGACAATAAGAATTTATAAAAATGATAAAGAAAAGGATTTAAAAAACAGATATATTCCTTCTTCAAAAGTAAATTTAAAGCATACTTATACTGAATTAAGTGGTGCTTTATCTAATAATAGAAGTGTTTGTCCTTCAACAGGAGACGTAAATCTTTTAGTTATTCCTGTTCATATTCCTGGTGATGAAGCTTTTAAAACAAATAAAGTTAAAGAAGACATTGAAACTATGTTCTTTTCAGAAAATAGTGAAAAAATGGGCTATAAATCTGTTAAAGAATACTATTATGAATCAAGTTATGGAAAATTAAATTTTGGTGGTAAAGTTACTGATTGGTTTGATGTTTCTTTAGCAGGCTTTAATAGTGCTGAAGATGTTATTAAAAATTGTGGTGGAAGTCATAATTCTATTAAAACTATTTTAGATAAAGCTTGTGAATGGGCAATTAAAGAGCAAAAACTCGATTTACAAGAATTTGATAAAAATCGCGATGGCTTAATTGATGCTGTTTGGTTAGTTTATGACCATTTAGATTTCACAACTGAAGATAAATATATTGCTACAGGATTTAATGGATATGAAGGCAACTTAAATAACCTTGATTCAAATACTTTCTGGAATTTTACTGGATGGGACTATACTCTTGCTGCTGCAGATTATTCAAAAGACAAAACGGCTCAACCTGCTCCTAGTGCTTTTTCATGGAGCTCATTTTCAATGATGTATACTTCATATTGTGATATGGTTAAAAAAGAAGTTACATATCCTGGACTTGGAAATTCAATTATTGAAGTTCCTAGCTGGGATGATGAAACGCCTGTTGATTCACACACATTTATTCATGAAACTGGACACTTGTTAGGCTTAAATGACCTTTATGCTACAGATAACACAAATTATAGACCAGCAGGCCAAAAGACAATGATGGATCAAAACATTGGTGACTTAGATTCGTATTCAAAATTATTACTTGGTTGGGTAACACCTTATGTTGTTTATGGAAGTAGTGAAATTGTAATTGCTAAAGAAACAACAAATGATAGATCAGTCATTGTTATCCCTTATAATTATGAAGAAATTTCAAAACAAGTTGAAAGAACTAAAGATGTTGATAATTTCCAGTATTCATTCAATCCATTTAGTGAATATTTATTAATCGATTTATACACACCAGATGGACTTAATGAATTAGATAAAGATAAACCTATAAATAGTAGAATTGATATGCCAATGATGAGCTCAAGTGGTGTGAGAATTTATCATATTGATTCTCGTATTTTTAAATGTACTGTTGTTGAAGGAAGTGGTGAAGAAGGCGATGAAGGTCAAACATTCATTTATGATGCTGATCCAACTTGGAATGGCGATTATGCTAATGTTGGTACTAATCAAGCGATTTTAATGCCAATTAGTAATAATTATCAAATTTCACCAGCTTTCCAACTTGATGATTCTTATAGTTATTTTGATGAATGTAGACTTCTTGAAGCTAGTGGATTAAATACTTTCTCTAGTGGTGAAGCTGCAACAAATACAACACTTTGGAATACTAATTCAAATGATTTCGAAATTGATAATTTTGGACTTAGTTTCTTTAATGCAAAATACACCTTTAACCATGGGGAAGAATGTCCATTTAAAATTGGTGTAACAACTTTAAGGGGGATTTAAGAATGAAAAATAAATTATTTTTAAGTGCTTTATTTTTTGGATTTTTATTAACTTCTTGTGGTGGAACTGGTAGTGAAACACTTGTAAAAACATCAGTTGAAATTGAAATTTCAAATTCAAAAAACGTAAGTAACAAAATTATTAATCCTAATGATGTAACTTTAAGTGACAATTTATATTCAATTAATGATAAACTTTATTACAACACAAATTATTTACCATCAAGAAATGATATGGTTGAAAATGGAGTAGTTAATTTACTTGTTGTTCCTGTTTTAATTCCTGAATATTATGAACCATATTTAAATCCAAATACTGGTGCAGCTGATAAAGACATTACAAAAGATAAAATTGTTAAAGATTTAAATACAGTTTTCTTTGGTGATGCAAGCGAAACAGGATGGGAAAGCGTTAAAAGTTTTTATAAAAAATCTAGCAATGGAAAATTAGAATTAACTGGTGAAGTTACAGATTGGTATGATGCTGAATTATCAGGTTTTGATTATGCATCAAGCATTGGTATTTCACAAACGCAAACAATCGTTAATGATGCTATAACATATTTAAAAGATAATAAAGGTATGGATTTATCAAAATATGATAATGATAAAGATGGCTTTATTGATGGAATTTGGTTTGTTTATGCTGCTCCTGACTATACGCATAATGGGCCAAATACAGATGACCAAAACTTCTGGGCTTATACATATTGGGCAAACCAAGATTCAAATGGCAATCCTGACGATCCAATTGCTAATTTATTTGGTTGGGCAAGTTATGACTTTATGTATGAAGGATATGGAAAAAGAAAGCTTGATGCTCATACATATATCCACGAAACTGGCCACTTTTTAGGACTTAACGACTATTATAGTGACAGTTTAAGTTACAATCCTATTGGAAAAGTCGATATGATGGATTCAAACATTATTGACCATAACAATTATTCCAAAATGTTATTAGGTTGGACGAAACCTTATGTCGTTTTAGGCGATGGAAAAATTAAACTTGAAGGAATGAGTACTGAAAACAACTTAATCGCTATTCCTAGTGATTCATATTCAATTAAAGAAAACGAATTTAATCCATTTGGAGAATATATTTTAATTGAACTTTATAACAACACTGGCTTAAATGAGCAAGATTCTAAAGTTAGAATTTCAACAGATAGACCATTTGCAATGGAAGAATCTGGCGTAAGAATTTATCACGTTGATAATAGATTATTTTATGTTGATGCTACAAATAAAGCTAAGATTAAAACTGTTGATTACACAGGAGAAAATCAAGAAATTGATTCAACTCATAAACTTATTACTCCAATGAGAAATACAAGAACTAAAAATCAATATAATACATATTTAAATCTTGATTATAACGTTGTTTTATATGATGAAATTAGATTAATCGAAAGTAGTGGAATTGACACATTCTCTTCTGGTGGATTCCAAACAAATAAAACATTATTTAAAGAAAATGATGTATTTTCTTTCGAAAAATATAAGAATTTCTTCTTTAATGAAGGAAAATTAGACAATGGAGAATTATTTTCAACTGTTGTAACAGTCGGAAATATGAAGTAAGGAGGCTTAAACATGAAATTAAAAAAGACATCAATTTTAACTTTAGCAGCCTTAAGTGTTCTTAGTATAACAGGTTGTAATTCTCAAGTAGCACCAGTTGAAAGACCTTCAGTTGATCTTTCAGTTAGCGAAAATGGTGGAATGAGTAAAAATGAAAATCAAGATACTGTAAATAATGAAGATGTTGGAAGTTTATTAGACATCTTAAATTTTGCTGCTACATGTAAAACATATTCGTATTCACAAAAAGTCAATGTTGGACAAACAAACAGCGAATTTGTTGATTATTTCACACCAAATGCTTGGTATGAGGATAATTTAACAAACGAAAGTGCTTCTTTTGGATATGGTCAAAATAAAAATAAAGAAATGTTTAAATTTTGGCTTGATGAAAAAGGAAACACAAGTGCAGGTTTATTTGAATATGTTGGATATAGTAGTTTAGAAATTGCTACTGATTTATATAATCCACTTAATATCGCAAGCATGTCACTTTTAAAAACATATTTAGATGGTGTTAATGAAGAAAATTTAACAACATTTGCTAAGAAAAAAGGTGCAAATAAATATGTTATTCTTGATGACAATATTCAAAGTGTTTTTCAATTTATGACTACTTTTGGAAGTAGTATTTCTGGTAAAGTTACTAGTTATGAAGTTCAAATTATTGATTCTGAAAAGCACATTTTTGATGTAATAACTAACCTTGCTGGAAGTTACGGAACAATTGCTTCTCGTTTCACACCTTTAACTGAAACTATTATTGATAAAGCAGCTGAAGGAATTACAAATGGCACAATTAATGGAACTAAATCATATAACGATGTTACTGATTTCTTATCAATTGCTAAAAAGAATAACTATAAACTTGAAGGAATTCATTTAGTAAAAGATGGGGTAGAAGTTAGTGGATATAGCTATGATATTAACTGTACAAATGACTATTTCTTCTTAAATTATACTGATTCAAATTACACTTCAAGATCATTTGGATTAATGCTTTTACCTCCAAATGTTGAAGTAAATTATTCAACTTATAATGAAGACGGAACAACAAATTCTTTAAAACAAACTAAGGAATACGAAACTTGCTATAGCTTTATGAAAAACGATAAAGGCTATTATTTTGATGGTTTTATCGGACCTGTTGAAAGTGGAAATATGAAATATGTTAACGTTGATAAACTTCCTACAACTGGTGAATCAAACGTTTTATATATCATTGAAGAAAACGGTTCTAAAGTTGTTTATGAATGGAAAATTGTTGATGGTGCAACAAATGAATATGGTTTTGAAAAATATTCAAATTGGTATTCAAATGTTGGGCAATTCTACTTCACATCGGGTACAGCAACTTTCTATTTATCAGCTCAAACTGTTTGTGAACTTGGTAGTTATTATTATGAAAAGAAGCTTGGAACAGATAATGAGTATTATACAACAAATAACTATGTTTTAAGTGCTTTAGCAAATGGCCTTTTTGGATGGGGTTTCCAAGCTACAACAACATGGATGGAATACATTACAAAATCAACTTTAAGGGTTCATAGAAACGCAAAAGGTGAAGTTGAAAGTGCTGATCTTGGATTAATTTTTGTCGGATCATCTGGTAGTGGAAAATACCAAGAACAAGAAATCTATTATACTTTCAAAGATTTTGGAAATGCTAACGTAAGTGACATTGATGCATATTATTCTTCAGTAGTAGGAGGTAAAGCAAATGTATAAAAAAATGAAAAAAACACGTATTTTGTGGGCTTTATCATTGATTTTAGGCACAACTTTAGGTGCTGTTTCTTGTAATAATGATGCAGGAAGTACAGAAATTGAAGATGATGCTTCTTTAAATAAAGTTCAAAAAATATTTAAAGAAATGAAAAATAATAACTACACTGTTGAAGTCGGCTATTATCATTCAGATCCGATTAAACCAGAAAATACAACTGAAAAAATAACTCAAACTGTTAAGTACACCGACTACAGCGTTGAATCAACTGGTGATTTTGATAATTTCTATTACGCTCAAAAAGATGGTGTTATCTTTAAATATAAAAAAGATAAAAGTGGAAATATTACAGCAAGTGCACCTTATATCAATTCAAACACTGGATTAAGATATGAATCCTATTTTGATTTTAGAGTTGGTTTTGGAGATTTTGATTATAAAGATGTTGCTTTAACTGATTTAAGAAATGGCAAATATTCATACGAATTTGGCAAAAATAAGAATAACGATAAAATCATTGAAATGATTGTTCGTAATCAAAGTTCATTATCAATTACACCAATTCAAACAACAATTGAAGCTATTGGAAACAGCTTAAATTTTGAGTTTGTAGCTATTGCTTATGATTTAAAAGAAGGCGAAACTTTTGACATTACAAAAAATAAAGCCTTAATTTTCGAATCAAAAGTTTACGATATTGGAACAACTGAAAATAAAGAAATCAAAACATATTTAGATAGTGGAAAATCAGCGTACGAACCACTTGATATGAGATTCTCTAAATTATTATTTCCATATTTTAATACACATAATTACACAGTTGATATCGATGGAAGTGGCACAACTAGTGAAAGTGGATTAAAAGATTATATTGGAACATATGAATTTGAAGAAAACGCATATTGCTTCTCTTATCCTGAAGGAGATTCAAGAGGCAAAGGTGGAGCTATGGAATATTTAGGATATGTTTCTAGTTTTACTTATGATGCTTTAGATAAGACAAAAATTAACATTTTAGCAATTCAAAAAGATTCTGATGCAATTGCTTATGAATCTTTATATCAACAAGTACTTTATTCTTTCGATGCTTTATCATTAGGTGCATTTATGGGATATAAAGATCCTGAAGTTACTGATAGATATCACATTACTGATGCAAGTTGCATTTATTATCTTGCTGCAATTTTCAATCTTCAAATTTCAGATCATACACAATGTAAAGATCTTATTATTGATATTGATGATTATGCTTCACACAAATTCACTGCAACATTTAATTTATCTGATGAAACAAATAAAGTTGATTTAGGTGTATTAAAAGCTACATTTAGAGATGTAAATAACACAAAAATCACTGGTTTAAAGAGATTTATGAATAAAGGAAAAGATCCTGTTAAAGATAATCAATCAATTGATGAGCTAAAATCAGCTTTAAATTTATTTAAAAATAACAACTATACAATGGATGTTATTAGCAGTGATGTTGGTGTTATTCATAGATTATTTACTCCAAAATATGTCTTTAGTTACGTTGCAAGTCAACCTACAAATAACTATGGATATATCAAAATCGATGAAAATACTATTTATGAATTCACTGTTGATAGTAAAAATCAAGTTGTGGTTGATGAATCTGAAAACTATGCATTACATGGAATGACACTTCCTGGACATGGTCAATATTTAAGTGATTCAACTCAAAATGATGATGCGGGTGGATATATTTCTACTTTTGATGAAATTTATAATTTTGATAAATATAAAATTGATGAAAGTAGAAATTATAATTATTGGCAAAATATTTCTGCTGGTTTTGGTAAGAAAATGCTTGAATACGTTAGTGGTGGTTTAAATATTAGCAATCTTGTAAGAATAAGTGCTGGATTTAACACAACAATTGGTGAAGATCCTTTTGATACAAGAGTTTCTTTAAGTATATTCTATGCTAGACAAGCGGATGGACTTGAAGGAAGCACAACACTTACTTTCTATAATATTGGAAATACAAAATTTGATTCAATTGATAAATATATTGAAAATAATATAAAGTGAGGACTTTATAATGAAGAAAAGTTTATTAGTTTTAAGTTTAGTTGGCGTAATTGGGTTTAGTGCAGTTTCTTGCACTAATAATGAAGGAGGAAACGTAACACAAAACATTACTGATATTAAAGTTAACGTTCCTAGTTATATCGTTATTGGAGAAACTAAAAGCATCTCTTATGAAGTTGTTGGTGATTCTTTAAATGAAGCACTCTTTAAAAGCAGCGATGAAGAAATTTTAAGCGTTTCAAGCGATGGAAAAATTACTGGCAAAAAAGCTGGAACTGTTACAATTACTGTTTCTTCAAAGAAAAATCCTGAAATTAAAAAAGATGTAACAATAACTGTTAAAGGCGTTGATGCTACAAAAATAAAATTAGTGGTACCAACTTCTGATGCGATTAGTTTTGATGATAAAAATTCACTATATTTAATTAAACTTGGTGCAAAAGTTAAATTTTCTTATGAATTTTTAGAAGAGAATGTCAATCCAAATGATTATGATTTAAGATATTGCTTTGTCGAAACTGGAACTGAAGATTCAAGTATTAGTTCACTTGAAATTGATGAAACAACAGGTGAATTTATTGCTAGTATTCCATCTTCAGCAACTGGTGTTGCTACTTTAAGAGTTCTTGCAACTAAGAAAAATGGCTCAAACGATAAGAGCGTTTTTGATGATATTAAATTTAAAGTTGTTGATACAAATGCTGAAATGAAAACTGAAATTCTTAATAAATTAAGTGGTTCATTAACTTACGAAAAAGATCATTTAGATTCTTTAGAAATTTTAACAACAATTGGCAAAACAAAAACAACTAAAAATTATTATTCTTATAAAAATCAAAATATCGTTGAAGAAAGCGTAAACGATGGAACAACTATCACTTCAAATAAATTTTATAGTGGAATTAAAGAAACTGGTGGAAATGCTTCTCATTATGTATTTGATTATAAAATTTCCAATAAAAAACCAGTTGTTTCTAATATTTATAAAAATGAAGTAGTTGAAAAAACTGATGATGCAAATTATGTGTTTGATGTTACTGATAATATTATTACTTATGGATTAGGAAACATTGTTAAAGATAAGTTCTTTAATCGTGTTAATTTAAACGGCAAATATCTTAACTTTGCTAATACTTATGTTTATGCAAATTCAAGCATGACAAAAACTGGCGATAATTATAAATTGACTTCTAGTTATGTAAATGAAGATACAACTTATAAAGTTGATTTAGAATTAAGTTTTGAAAATAATGCTGTTAAAAAGTATACATTTAAATCATCTATTTCAAGTGGAAGTGAAACAACATCTTATATAGAAACTATTAATTCGATTAATTATGTAACAGAAAAGAAAGAATTAAGTGCAACAGATAAGAAATATTTTGATTTTGATAGCTTATTATTTACAAATTTAAATCCTGTTTTCTTACACGGATCAGATGAACCTGAAGCACCGCTTTATTCAGATGAAAATAAATATGGATTAGAAGCAGGATATCCAAAAACAGAAACAGTTGAAGGATATGGAACAATTTCACATTATAAACTTAGATTTGATAAGACACTTGTAATTAAAATTAAAGATAATTATAACGCATCAGCAAATGCAAATATTGATGTTATTACTGGAACTTCAACAAATACAAAAGTAGTAAGCGAAGTAAAAACCGTTAAAGATGGTGTTTTCGCAATCAACCCAGCAACAAAAACTACTCAATATGGTCTTGAAGTTGCAACTGGGACAACAATTATTACTTTCTCACCACGTTCAAATAAATATATGAGAGTGTCTATTGTTGTTGAATTTTATAAACCAGAAATTAGTGAAGTTTATCTAAGTAATAATGAAAACTTTACAAATGGTGTTAAAGAGTCAATATTTGTTGATGGATTATCAAAACCATTCTATGTAAATACAAAACCTGCTGACATTAGCGAAACAGACTTAAAAACAAGTAAACCTTATAAAGTTGTAGTTACTAATGATGCGCCAAAAGATGGCATTGAAATTTATAAAAACTTAGATGGAAATATTGATGGATTGTATGGCTATTCTATTAAAGGAATTAAAGCTGGAGATTATAAATTTAAAGTTTTAATTAATACAGGAACTGATGATAAACCTGAATGGAGCGATGAATCTAAATCTGTTGAATATTCAATCTTAGTCAAAGAAAAGATTAGTGCTGAAAATATTAAAAAAGAAATTACAAATAAAAAATTCATCTTTGGTTCAATTACCAATGCAAACTATGTAATTGCAACATTTGATGATACTAATTTAAATTTAAGTTGGTATTCAACTAAATCTACAAAGGATGAAGCAAGTACATCTCAAAACGAAGATTTAAATGTGGTAGTTCAAAAAATACCTTATTCACTTGAAGCTGGTGTAATTAAAACTGCTGGTAAAGAATTTAAAGATTCATCATTTAGATTTACTTCATTAATGAATGGTCAAATTAAATTTAATGAAGATTTCACAACACTTACATTCTATTTTAGTTATTCAGATGGAACTGACGCTGAAACTCAAGCAGCACAAACAAATTACACATATGTTCCTACTAAATTTAATTTGTATATTGATGAAAATAACCTTGATTCTTATTTAAAAGGTAAGACTTTCACATATGGTGCCCCTAAATTTGATTTTGATGTAACTAAAGGAACTGATTCTTACTTAAAATTCTGTTTATCATTTGGAGATGATGGCAAAAATGGTAAGATTTCAATTTTCAAAACTAATTCAGATACACTTGAAGAAACTAAATTTGAAAATGATATTAACTTCACTTATTCGGTCGATAAATTAGGAATTAATTTTAAAGTAAACGAAGCTGATCTTAAAGCAAGTAGCGTTATTAAAACATTTGATTCTGTTGAATATAAATCAGAAGTCAATGGTGATACAAGTGCTATAATTATTAAGATAAATAGTGTAACAAGTGATGAAACAAGTAGCGCTACATATTTAGTCTTTAACTTATTTTAATTATGATTGATTATCTTGTATTTGATTTAGATGGCACTTTGATTGATACTTTAACCGGTATAACAGAAGCTTTAAATGTAACTCTTAATGAGCTACATTTTGGGCTTTCTTATAATAAAGAAACTGTAAAAACTTTTATTGGTAGAGGCGCAAAAAGACTCTTTGACTTAGGAACTAAAGGAGACAAAAACCCTGCAGATTTCGCATTATTTTTAAAAAACTATGAAAAATGCCAATATATTTCTGAACCATTTGATGGCGTAAAAGAGACTTTAAAAGAGTTAAATTCAAGCGGAATTAAAATCATTGTTTATTCAAATAAGCCTAATGAAATTTTACAAAAATTAATGTCTAACAAACTTGGTGATATTGAATTTTTATATCTTCAAGGACAAGATAAAAATTATCCACCTAAGCCTGATGTTACACTGCTTAAAAAGATTTTAGATAAATTTAATCTTAATCCTAAAAATGGCATGTATGTTGGTGATAGTATTGTAGATATTTTTACAGCAAACAATTTAAAAATGAAGTCCATTATTTTATCTTATGGATATGGAAATTATAATGAAATGATGGCGGCCAAACCAGATTATTATATTAATGATTTTAAAGAAATTTTGAAGATTATAAAAGAAAACTAATTATTGTCTTTTTTGAAGTTTAGAATAATATTCTTCGTCTTTTTCTTTTGACTCAGAATTTTCTTTATTTGAATAGTCGATAAGTTTAAAATCTTCTTCACCAAACATTTCTGCGAATTTTTCTTTTGAAAGTTGAAGTGCATATGATTGTGAATATATTTCTATTTTATCTTCAAATTTTACAAATAGATTTCTATTGCCATTAATATAAGCTTCTAAAACATAGCCATCATTTAATGCATTGATTGCCTTCATTGTTTTTTTGTTAAATTTCATAAAAATATTATAAACGAATTGTTTGGTAAAATGAATGATTTAACCCTGTTTATCGAACAAATTAATAACTTTTGTTAGTAAAAAAGCCCTTAAGTTTGTATAATATTTATATGATTACGATTTATACATCACCAAGTTGTTCAAGTTGCAAAAAGGTAAAGAAATGGTTTGAGGAACAACAAATTCCTTTTAAAGAAAAGAATATTTTTGCTAGTGTTTTAAATCCTGATGAGCTTAAAGAAATCTTAATGAAATCTGAAAATGGAACTGATGATATTATTTCAATGAGAAGTAATATTATTAAAAAGGGAAATGTTAAAATCGAAGATATGTCTGTAAATCAATTGATTGATTTTATTAAAAATAACCCAAGTGTACTTAAAAGACCTATAGTTGTTGATGATAGAAGAATACAAGTTGGTTATAATGCAGAGGAAATTAGATCGTTTGTACCTGCTGCAAGAAGAATTGCAAGAACTAATTGTCCACATGAAGACAATTGTGCAGAATGTAAAAATGCTGCATTTGAATTTAATAAATATTTGGAAGAAATAAAAAAGAACTAGTAAGTTCTTTTTTATTTTATACATTATAAAAAGCGCTTTTCAGCGCTTTTGTTATTTTTTAATACTTTCTAATGCTCTAGTTTGCTTTGACTTTGGATTATCTTCGTAGTTAATTCCTACTTGATAGCAAATCTTTTGGAGTTGAGTCTTAGCTTTTAAAAGCGAGTCATTAGCCATTTCGAGTTCAAAATCAACGATTCCGTTATATTCGTTTTTATCAACTGAAAATTCATAAGCTTCTTGACCGTATTTTGTTTCAATACGATGTGTCTTTAAAGAAGTGATAATGCTTAATTCACTAACTTTAAATCCTAACATTTTTAAGAATTCTGAAATATCATTGTCAGGGAAAATGTTTTTCTTTAATAAGACTTCAAAATCTTCTTTTGTAAGTACACAGTTCTTTTCAAGTAATCCTTCACTTAAAGGTGCTTTTAAAGTCATTGTGTATTTTCCATCTAAAAGTCTAACTCTTAAACTGATACCTTTCTTTTGTAAATCAAAATCTTTTGATTCAATGTAATAGTTGATTTGATCATATTCTGCTACGACGTTTTTTGATAAGCTTTTAACTAATCTTTCGTATTCTTCTTCAGTAATTAAAACTTTTGCTTCAATTTCAATATTTGTTGCCATTGTAAGTACTTCCTTCTTGAAATATGATACAATAATTAAGGTAATTTTTAAAGGATTACAATATGGAATTTTGTATTACATCAAAAGAAGACAATGAGACATTGCTCATTAAAGAAAAGATTAAAAATGAGTTAATAAAAGCTGGACTTAATTACAATTCTGAAGCACCAGAACTCGTGATATCTATCGGTGGCGATGGTACATTTTTACAAGCTGTATCTAAATATTTTAAAATCAAACCAATCTTTGCTAGTATCAATTATGGGAATTTAGGCTATCTATGCGAATATAAATCGAGTGAATTGAAAGATTTTATAAGCGATTTATCTTCACTTAATCATTTAGAAAGAAAAATTCATCTTCTAGAAATTAAATATAACGGAAAGAAGAAATATGCATTGAATGAAGTAAGAGTTGAATCAAATGACGGGCATACTTTAGTATTTGACGTTTATGTTAATGGTACTTATTTAGAGACTTTAAAAAGTGATGGATGCTGTGTATCAACATCAATAGGATCAAGTGGAATGTGTAGATCACTTGGAGGAGCAATTGTTGATAATGAAATTGAATTAATTGAGTTTGTAGAAAACGCTCCTATTCTTAATAGGACATACGTATCAATAAGATCACCTTTTGTTTTTGCTAAAGATAAAGTTATTACGATTAAAAACATAAAAAATAAAAATTTCTCAATTTATTATGACTGCATAAGCGATTCAATCGATGAATTAAAAGGCGATATTGAAGTAAAATTAAGCAATAAATATATTAGGGTATTTAAAAATCCTAGAAATAATTATATTAGAAAGACACATGAGGCATTTATAAATGAATAACTATTTAACTTTAACTGATGAAACAAGTGGCAACACAATGACAATTATTTATGTATTAATTGGTGCTTTAGTTGCTCTAATTTTAATTGGGGTGATTACTTTTATTATTAATAAAAATAAATTATCTAAAAAACAACAAAAAGCAAAAGTAGCAATGTCAAATGATGCATTTATTGAAGCTCTTGGTGGAACTAAAAATATAAAATCTCATGAATTGAGAGGAAATGCTCGTTTATGTTTAGTTTTAAATGATAAAAACTTATTAAAAAGAGACGAAATAAAAAGATTCTATGTTGATAGAATCTTAGAAATGAGTGATAAGATAATTCTTGTTGGAGAAAATCTAAATCCTCTGAATGAAATTTTAAATAATATGAAGAAGGACTAAGTCCTTTTTTATTTCTTCGATTGGAAAACCAATAACGTTATTTAATGACCCTTTGATTCCTTTTATAATAGGGAATTTTTCATTATCTTGAATAGCATAACTTCCAGCTTTGTCCATTACGTTAACTCCATTAATATAATTCCAAATAAAATCATCTGAAAGATTGTTAAATGTAACTTCAGTTTCAACCTCTTTTTTGATTATGCTTTCTTTATAAATAATGGTGTAACCTGTAATAACTTTATGAGTTTTATTTGATAAAAATTTAAGTGTATTAAATGCATCGTTTTTATCAATGGGTTTACCAAAAACTTTATCTTTATAAGTGACAATCGTATCACAAGTAATAATACAATCTTGATGTTCTGCAAGGTTTTTAATAGAAATTGCCTTGTTATAGCTCTCTAACATTGCTAAATGTTTTGAAGAACTTGGAATGCTTTTTTCATCAAAAATAGGTTTAATAATTTTAAATGGGACATTAAGTTCTTCAATCATTTTTATTCTTCTAGGTGAAGAACTACCTAATATAATCATCTTAATTTGCTGTGTTAACTTTATTTAAAACAAGCGGAATGATCATTGGGTTTCTTTGAGTTTTTCTGAAGTAGTATTTTGAAACAACACTTCTAATTGTATTTTTGATATCATTAAAAGTAACTTTTTTACTTCCGAATAATTCATTTAATGCGTCTTCAACTTGAATAGCTGCATGACGTGTTAAATGTTGTTCATATTTACCATAACTAACAAATCCAACAGTCATAACTGTAGGTGGACACATAAGTTTTGATTGTTTACTATCAATGCATACTGAAACGCTAACCATACCATCATCTTGAAGAATTTTTCTATCGCGGATAACAGCAGTAGAAACACCATTAATATCGTAACCATCGATATAAACATCTTCGGCAGTGACTCTTTCACCATCAATAACTTCATGATTCTTTAAAAGTAATGTATCACCGTTACCTAAAATAAAGATATTGTCTTTTGGCATACCGAGTGATTTTGCGATATCGCCATGTAATTTTAGCATGTGATATTCACCATGTGCTGGCATGAAATATTTAGGGTTATAAAGCTTTAAATTCATTCTTAATTCTTGGCGTGATGGGTGACCACTGGAGTGGATATCAGCAAATACTGAATTTGTAATAACATCAGCGCCTTGTCTTGTTAATTGGTTAACAATTTTTGAAATACTTGCTCCATTGCCTGGAATAGGTGAAGATGAGAAAACAACTGTATCACCTGGGATAATTCTAAGTCCTTTATAACTTCCGTTAGCAATTCTACTTAAAGCAGCCATTGCTTCGCCTTGGCTACCTGTACATAAAATGACAGTTTCTGAATCTTTTAAGCTTGGCAAGGATTCAACGTCCTTAACCATTGTTGATGGAATTTTAATATAGCCGAATTTTAATGAAACTTCGACTGTATTGACCATACTTCTACCAATAATAACAATTTTTCTATTATGCTTTATTGTGCAGTCAACGATTTGCTGAATACGTGAAATATTACTAGAGAATGTAGAAATAATCAATCTACCACTAGCTTTATCAAAGATTTCATTAATTGAATCTAAAACGTTCTTTTCACTTGGTGTCCAGCCTTCTTTTTCAGCGTTTGTCGAGTCAGCTAAAAGTAAATCGACGCCTTCTTCACCAATTCTAGCTATTTTATGGATTTCCATTTCAGGACCAACTGGTGTTAAGTCGATTTTGAAGTCTCCAGTATCAACGATACGCCCTTCAGGTGTATCGACACAAATACCAAAACTATCTGGAATAGAGTGAGTAACTCTAATAAATGAAACATTAAAGCAACCAGCTTTAATTACTGAATCACTATCATATTCGATAAGATTAACTTTTTCTTTAATTTTTTGGTCTTCTAGTTTTTGTCTAATAAGAGCACAAGCTAATTTTGGAGCATAGATAACAGGAATTTTAACCATCTTAACTAAGAAAGGGATTCCGCCTATGTGATCTTCATGTCCGTGTGTAATAAAAAGTGCTCTAATTTTGTTTTGATTGTCTTTTAAATGTTGATAGTTAGGAATAACATAATCAACGCCAACTAAATCATCTTCTGGGAATTTAACTCCGGCATCTAAAATAATTAAATCGTTTTCACTTTCAATACAGTAAGTATTCTTACCAACTTCGCCTAACCCGCCGAGAGCATAAACCTTAATAGGATTGTTTAATATTCTTCTTTGCACAATTATAATATCTCCTTGAAAATCGCTTAAATTATAACAAAAAAAACGGCATTATCAACACTAAATTGATAATGCACCTGGTTTTTTTATGAATGGATTTTTCTTATCTATGTGATCGTAGAACAAAACGCCTTTTAAATGATCGATTTCGTGTTGTAAAACGATTGCTGGATAACCTTTTAATTCATATGTAACAAAATCATTTTTAAAAAGGTCATAAGCTTTCACAGTGATTTTAAATTTTCTATATACATAACCTGGATGAGCATCATCAACGCTTAAACATCCTTCGCCACCTTCAAGATAGCATTCCTTAATTGATTCTGAAACGATTTTTGGATTCACTAATAAAAATTCATATTTTTTATTATCTGAATCTTCAAAACTTACAGCAATCATTTTTTTGTTTATACCAATTTGAGGAGCAGCGAGGCCGACTCCACTTCTAACTTTTGGGTGTCTTTCAAGAAATTCATCATCTTGAGAAGCTCTTAAATATTCAAGCATATTGAATAAAGTAGTTTTTGTCTTTTCATCTAAAGGAAGTTGAACATCTTCACATCTTTGCCTTAATGAAGGCTTGTTGTCTTTTACAATCTTAAAAATTTCCATGTATGTATTCTAACATAAAACGAATTACTTTTTTTATCAAATTGATTTAAAATATAAGACATGGACATCGAATTATTAAACCTCATTTATAAATTAAATTCTGATTTAAAAGAAGATGAAATATATAAAGACTTTAAAAATAAAGAAAATACATTGAATTCTTCGGATGAAGTTAAAATTTTATGCTACAAAAAAGATATAGCAATAATGAATTATGAAGATGCGCTAAGGCATTTTGATAAATCGTCAAAAGAAGTAATGGAAACTTCAAAAGCGATGAGCAAGGCTATTTATGAAATGTCAAATCATCCTATTGTTAAAGAATATAACGAAGCTTTAAAAAAATATAATTTATTATTGGAAGAAATTAAGAAAGAAATGTTTGGTAATATACATGATTAATATTAGAGGCGGAAAATTTTTACATAGAAAACTAGAGCAACCATCTTTAGAAATAACTCGTTCAACAAAAGATATTTGCAAAGAAGGAATGTTTAATTCACTTGGAAGAGAAATTATAAATTCAAGTTTTTTAGATTTATTTGCTGGAAGTGGTCAAATAGGAATTGAAGCCTATTCGCGTGGAGCTAAAAATGTTGTTTTAAATGATAAAAACAAGGAACCTTATAAAATTATTCGCAATAATTTAGATAAATTAGGAATTGATGATATTCTTGTTACGAATTATGATTACTTAGAGTGCTTAGAAAGATTAAAAAATAAGGAATATAAATTTGATATCATATTTTTGGATCCACCTTATAAAATGATTTTAGATTTAGAATTTATAAATAAAATTAATTCATATAATTTATTAAATGAAAACGGAACTATTGTGCTTGAGACTGATTACGAGTTAGATAAAAAACTTTTTGAATGTTTTAATATAAGGAGATTAAAATATGGAAGAAGTAGTATTTATATATTGAGGAAAATGAAATGAGAATAGCTATTTATCCGGGAAGTTTTGACCCAATTACCAATGGACACTTAGACATTATTAAAAGAGCAGCTAAATTGTTTGACAAAGTGATTTGCTTAGTTGCGATTAATCCTTCAAAATCATCTAGATTTACATCTAAAGAAAAGATTTTAATGATTAAAGAAGCAACTAAAGACATTAAAAATGTAGAAGTTGATTCTTATGAAGGACTAACTGTTGAATACGCTAGAAATCACAATGCATGTGCACTTATAAGAGGATTAAGGGTTGTTAGTGATTTTGAATATGAATGGGCTTATTCAGCAGCTAATGAATATATTGATAAAGAAATTGAAATGGTATTCCTTATGTCGCATAAAGAACTAGCATTTATTTCATCATCGACAATTGACGAACTATATCATAGTGGTGTGAACATTGATAAACTTGTACCAAAAATTGTTGTTGAAATGTATAAAAAAAAGAACGCTTGATGCGCTCTTTTTATGTTGTTCATAAATTAGTTATTTTTGAAATCTTCTGTTCCTGCCCAAGCATCACCTAAGAAATCAGCTCTAGTATATTTATCATTTCCTTTTAATTCGAAGATAACTTCAGTAATGATATTTGCTGTTTTGTTTGTGTCAGTTAAATCGACAAGAATCATTGTTGGAATAGAACTACTATAATTTGAAAGAGAAGAAATGTTCTCAACCTTTGTTTGATATGAACTCTTATCTGATAAATTTTTGTAATAATTTGAAGCAAGTGCTGCAGCATTGACTGTTGTATAGAATGTATGGAATTGACCAGTCATTAATAAATATTCATATGCTGTTTTTTGATCGTATGTGTGGTCATCATCGTCAACATCAATTTTTTGATCTGTGAAGATTGCTTGATATGTAAAGTCAGCAACTGTACTCTTTTTATCTTCTGCAACTTTATCAATGACATTTTCTTTCCAAGCTTCTTTAACTAAGTAGTTGCTTGCTTCATTAATGTTCTTACATGTGTCATCTTCTTTAACAAAATATAAGACCATCTTTCCACTTTTTGTATATGACTTTAAGGCAGTTTTAGCACCTTCTTTATCATTTGTGTTCCATTTTGATTGTGCATCATTGAAACTTTCTAAGAAATCAATGACTTCACCATCTTCACCTCTATCTGTAATTCCTTTAAGCGAAAGTTGATTTTTATAAAGCCAAGAATAATCATCGTTTCCAAAGTCCCAACTTTGAACCCAACTTGTAATTGATGGGATAGAGAAAATAATACCGAAGATAATACCGACAATGAGAAGTGGTTGAACCCATGCAGTTTCTTTAATCCATCTCCAGATTGCAATAAAAGGTCTAGCTAACATCTTTAAAAAATTCATTTAATTTACCTCAATAAAATAAGCATTTAAAAGAATATCACGGATTGTAATTATTAACAATAATTAATTAAAAATTGTTAACTTATTTTTCAATGCTTAAAATGATAAAAATTGAGATGTTTAATGCGTGCAACATCCAATTTCCTATAATATTTTAAATTAAATATTATAAAAAATCAATCTAACTCAAAAAAATAAAAATAGTCGAGTTTTGCAAGGTTTTAGTAAATAATTAGTAGATATTTAGTAGTAAATTGTGCAAATGTCTAGTGTATATTGAGCCAAAAAGATTATTTATTTTATAAATAATAGTTATTGTCTTTAGCACTTATTAACATTACAATATTAGCATGTTTTATTTAAAGAAAATTAAAAAAGCAGTGGTAGATTATTTATTCGATCACCCGATTCAAAAAAGTATTTTATCAAAAACCTATGGAATTATTGTAACTATATTAAGTGGACTTGTATTTGCTTTCGGATTTAAAGCGTTCATACAACCTAACTATGATGCTATCGCTCAAATTGATGCTGATACAGCTCAAATGGTAGCTTCACTTGATATAAAATCACTAGCTAGTTGTGGTGCAAGCGGCATAAGCCAAGTTATTTTATCAATATTAAAAATTAGTGGGTTAACTTATTTAACGAACAATGACTATCTCGATATAACTTATTGGTGTTTGTATTTAGGAATAAATATTCCATTATTTTTATTAGCTTTCTTTAAAGTTGGGAAACAATTTGCTTTGTATTCTCTTTTAAACGTTATGTCAGCTTCGCTTTTTGGTATCATTTTGCCAAATTCTAATCCAAATGATTTTATAAATCTTGTTACTGCTTCTTTAGGCACTGATATTGTTTCTCGTGTTCTTTTTGGGGCACTGACTACTGGTATAGCAAGTTCATTGGCTTATATTATTGAATCTACAGCAGGTGGAACAGACATCATTGCTTACTATATTAGCGAAAGAAAGAGCGTACCAGTTGGGAAATGGAGTGCTCTTTTTAATGCGATTACAGTTAGTGTTTATTCAATTTTAAGCTGCGTAAAAATTGATCCTGTATTTACCGAACATAAAATGGGACAAGTTCAACCTTCAACGGCACTTGTAATCTTCTTATTTACAATGCTTTATATGATTCTTATTACGCTTATAGTTGACACGCTTAATGTTCAAAATAAGAAAGTTGAAGTTCAAATATTTACTCATAATCCTAATTTAGCTTCAATTATTATTGCTAACATCCCTCATGGATGTACTTTAAGCAAGGGTGAAGGCGGATATACAGGGCAAGAAAGATATATTATTTATGTTTCTGTTAGAAAAAAAGAAGCTAAAAAAGTTGTTAAAATTTGTAAAAATATAGATCCTCAAGCGTTCATTAATGTCATTCCTATGGATCAAGTTTACGGAAGATTTTATAGAAAGCCTATTAAATAATGAAAAGAAAGTCTCTATTTTTTCTCGTTTCTTTTTTAACGCTTTGTAGTGTTTCATGTTCTTCTAGTGAAAGCAATGACTCAAGAACTTATGAAGAATACAAAGATTTTTTCATTGAAAATGTCGAAGATATATATTCTCAAAAAGAAGAAAAGTATTATGTAGAAGTTTTTTTCGAGACTTGTCCTCATTGCATAAAAGTTAAGCCACATGCTTTTGATTATGTTGATAAATATAAAAATAAAGAAAAAGAAATAAAATATTATTTTTTTAATATTCAATCCGGAAGTACCTTTTTAGGAAAAGACAATCGCGCAAAATTTAAAGAAAAGCCACAAAATTATAATAAGGAATTATTAATTGCTAAAAATGTAGAGGATAAAGTTGGGTCGGTAGGAGAAACATACTTTTTTGGGGTACCTGTTTTATATGAAATTATTAATAACAAGTTAAATAATGAAATTATTGGTGATGATAATATTATTAATTTTATAAAGTAATTAAAAACTAAAAGGTTTGTGAGTTATAATTTAAGCATGGAGAATATTTCTTTTACACGTATCATTAAAGAAGAATTAGTTACTTTGGAGGCTTTAAGTTCTGAAGAGCACTCTATTTTAGCTGCATTTATACGTCAATGTGGTTCTTTAATTTTCAGCAGTGGAAAAATGAAATTAGTATTAAAAACAGAAAATTCTTCAATTGCTAAATATATTTATAAATTGATAAAGAAATATTATTCAGAAAAGATAGTTTCCTTTAGCTTTTTAAAATCTATGAAACTCTATAAGAATATTGAATATTTAATTAATATTGATGATGGAGGAGACGTATTAGATGATTTAAAAATTGATTTTTTAGATACAAAAATTGCTTATAGTTTGCAAAATAAAGAAGACAAAATTCGTGGTTATTTAATTGGTGCATTTTTAGCTAGTGGAAGTTGTACGGACCCACATTCAAGTAATTATCATTTTGAGTTTGCTGTTAATGAAGAGGGCTATGGACAAAGTCTTTTGAAATTAATTTCGAAAATCAAAAATACCCCTCTTGGTTTTAAATGCGTTCAAAGAAGAAATAAATATATTGTTTATTTAAAAAGAAGTGATCAAATCAGTGGATTTCTAGCTTTTTTAGGAGCAAATAATAGTTGCTTGAAATTTGAAGATATTCGCATTAATCGTGACTATTCAAATGCAACTAATAGACTTATTAATTGTGATTCAAATAATTTTAAAAAGACTGTAGAAATTGCTAAAAAGCAAGAAGAGTGGATAAATGAAATTGATAGAAGACTTGGAATTGATAATATTCAAAATGAAAAAATGAAACTTTTATGTAAAGCAAGACTCTCTAATTTAGAAGCGAACTATACTGAATTAGCTGAAATTATTGGGGAGGAACTTGGTGAAACTGTATCAAAATCTAACGTTAATCACTTGTTTATAAAAATTAGAAAATTGGCGGAGGAATATAAAGACCGTTATGATAACTGAAGTTGATATTAATTTTGAGTTCGGAAAAAGAGTCACTTATTTAAGAAAGAAAAAGGGATATTCACAAGAGGACTTAGCTTTTAGAACTGGATTAAATAAGAATTACATAAGCGATATTGAAAGAGGGACGAGAAATCCTACTTTAAAGGCAGTTTCTAAAATTGCTAAAGGCCTTAATATGACCATTGAAGAATTATTTAAAGGAATAGGTGGAACTTATAATTTATGAAAAGTATAAAATCTATATATAAAGTTGGACCAGGACCTAGTAGTTCACATACGATCGCTCCATACAATGCTGCAATTGATTTTAAAAATAGCTTAAAAAAATATGATAAAGTTGTTTGCACGCTTTATGGTAGTCTTGCTTTAACTGGCAAAGGTCATGGCACGGATAAAATTATAAAAGTTGCATTTGATAATAAAAAAATCGATGTTCTTTTTGACAAAACTTTCAAGAATTTAGAACATCCAAATAAACTAATATTTGATGCTTATTTAAATAATGAAATTATCTCTAGCCAAGTGTATTTTTCAATTGGTGGAGGAGATTTTACCAAGGATTTAAAAGCAAAGAATAATGAAAAAGATATTTATCCTTTTAAAACTTTTGATGGTTTAAAAAACTTTATGAAAGTTAAAAATATAACTGACATGAGCATGGTTTGTGACTTTTTTGAAGACAATGATATGGATGAATTTTTATCATATATTTTTGAAAAAGTGTGTGATTTGGTAGAAAAAAACTTGCAAATCTCAGGTATTTTGCCTGGAAAGCTCGGAATTAAAAGGGTTGCAAAAGAACTTTTTAATAAATCTAAAGAGATAAAAGATGATGAAGAAAAACGACTTATCTTATTAACAGCATTTGCATATAGCGCAAGTGAAGGTAATGCAAATGGTGACATTGTTGTCACTTGTCCAACATGTGGATCTTGCGGAATAATCCCTTCATTAATTTATTATGAGTATAAATATAAAAATATTGAAAAGAAGAAAATAATTAATGGTCTAAAGGTAGCCGGACTTATTGCTTCTATTATAAAAGAAAATGCTTCACTAAGCGGGGCAGTTCATGGGTGCCAAGCTGAAATAGGAAGTGCATCAAGCATGGGTGCTGCTCTACTTTGCTACTTACACGATCTTAATATTTATCAAATAGAATATGCTAGCGAAGTTGCACTTGAACATTTCTTAGGCTTAACATGCGATCCTGTTGATGGATACGTTCAAATTCCTTGCATTGAAAGAAATGGAATTGGAGCAATTAGAAGCTATGTTGCTTATTTATATGCTAAAGATATTGCGATTTTAAGAGAAAATAAGGTTTCTTTTGATGAATGTATAAAAGCGATGAGAATAACAGGCGAAAGCTTAAGCAAAGATTATAAAGAAACAGGAATAGGTGGTCTTGCTAAAATTAAGAAATAAGTTGAAATAATCAACATAATAGGCATAAAGTGTTGATTATTTTTATTGCATTAATTAAAATTATTAAGAAATTATGAAAAATAAAGCATTTGTTGGTTTAGTTTCTCTTATCGCTATTTCCTGCAGTTTAGGTGGAGCTGCAGGTTGGTTTTTAGGCAATATGTTTAAACCTGCAAAAGAAGAAATTAATGGTGTTTATTTCGATAAAGCTGTTGATTATTCAAGCAAACCAGATTCATTTAAAAAAGTTGTTAAAGCTTTAAAACTAGATAACAATAAACCTGATTTTTCAACCGTAGATGTGAGTTCGGCTATTGGCGTTGATGGAATAAAAGTAGGAGATATTGCAGAAACTGCATATCATAATACTTTTAAAAGCGATAAAGTTATGGTACGAACATACAATTTAGCTGTTTCACAAACTCCAATTGGACCTAATAATCAAGAAACTGTTTCTACTTGGATAAAGGAAAAAAATCTCTACTTTAAAGAAAATATTTCATATAGTTCAAATGCTAAGTTTGCAGAACGTTCTTATAATTATGATGCAAAAACATATTCTCCACTTTCGAAAGAATATGAAAATTATATCGATTACTATCGTAATATTTTAGACAATGGAATTGTAAAACGTAAATGTGATTATTCAACTTCATCCACTAAGTCGACGAAATATTTAATAAATTCTAATGGTGCACTTGATGCAAATAATAAACCGATTAAGAGTTATTCTACATATTTTGGTTTGTCTATTTTTAAACCTTGTAATTATGACTATAAAGAAGATGTCTTACTTAAAGATTCTAATGGAAATTATGAGACTGTTGAAATTAAGAATTCTAAAACTGGATCGAAGACTAAATATACATCTGAATTTAAAAAAGTTGATGATGGATATGAATTAACTTTATCGCTTGATAAGACGGCAGCTGCAAATTACTCTTCATATATTAAAACAACAACTCGTGATGCAAGTTCAATTGCACAAATGAAACAAAAACCTGAATTTAAAGCTATTGGTGGTTCTTTTAAACTAGATAATAATTTAAGAATAATCTCTGCACATAGTGATGAAAGCTATGATGTTATATCTCTTGTTGGAGCAGTTGATACTCAATGCTCAAGTGATATATATTTTTCATATGATGGCGATTATAAACTACCTAAATTAAATGAGCAAATTGATTATGGAACAAAATAATAACGAAATTAATAAAGAAATAGTAGAAGAAAAAGAAAAGCAGTCCTTTTTGGACCGCTTTAGACACCTTGCGTGGTATTGGTACCTATTAATAGGTGTTGGATTTTTCTTTTTATTTTATACAATCTTCTTTTATTTATTTTGCTTTGTTTTTTAATTTTAATAATCTTAATGAATTAATAACACAAATAATTGTAACACCTACATCTGCAAATATCGCAAACCACATAATATATGGTTCGATTGGTAAGTTTGGAATTAACGATAAAATCATTGTTCCAATTTTTATTATTAAAGCAAATATAATATTTTCATAAACTACTTTTTGATTAGTTTTACTTGTATGAATAACTTCGTTAACTTTATTTAAATCATCATCCATAATGACAGCATCACTTGATTCAATGGTAATATCACTTCCAATACCACCCATTGCTACTCCAATGTCAGCAAGAGATAAACTTGGAGCATCATTAACACCATCACCGATAAATAAAGTAGTACCTGTTTTTTTAATCTCTTCAAGCTTATTGACTTTGTCGAGTGGAAGAAGTGAAGCGTAAACTTTATCAACACCAACTTCTTTAGCTACCTCATTAGCGATTTTATCGTTATCTCCAGTGAGCATAATAACGTTTTGAATACCATTTTTATGGAAATTTGAAATGGCTAATTTGCTTGTTTCTTTGACCTCATCTTTGATTTCAAGCGTACCTTTAAATTTACCATCATAAGCTACATAGATTTTTGTAAAAACGGTATTTTTTTTTGAATAATTAATTTTATATTCATCTAATAATTTTTCGTTACCTGCGAGTAAAACTTTATCTTTATATACAACGTATACACCTTTACCATCTATTTCTTTATAATCTTTTAATAAATTAGAGTCTAATTTTGGTTTTTCGTCTCTAATAATTGCTTTTGCGATTGGGTGATTTGAATAATATTCAGCGTGCATTGCTAGTTCAATTAATTCTTCTTTATTTACATTTGATGTTGGTTCGACTTTACTTAAAACAAAATTGCCTTTTGTTATTGTTCCTGTTTTATCAAGGACAATATTTTTAATGTTTCTAAATTTTTCTAAATAAGTAGAACCTTTAATTAAGACTTTATTTTTACTTGCTGCACCTAAACTTACAAAATAAGCCATTGGAACACTTAAAACTAATGCGCATGGACATGAAATTACTAAAAATGAAGCACCATTTCTAATATAACGACTCCAAATTTCTGAGTTGTTATAGGCTAAAATTAATGGAGGGAAAATAGCAATGATAAATGCTAAAGCAATAACGATTGGGGTATAAATTTTAGCAAATTTAGTGATGAATTTTTCAGATTTTGTCTTTGTTGAACTTGCATTTTCAACAAGATCAAGCATTTTAGACATTGTTGAATTATAAAATTCTTTAGTTACTTTAATTATTAAAGGAGAACCGATATTTATAACTCCACTTATGATTTCTTCGCCTTCCTTAATTTTTCTAGGAATACTTTCTCCAGTCATAGAAGAAGTATCTAGGCTTGAAGAACCTTTTTTAACAATTCCATCTACTGGTACACGTTCTCCTGATTTTACGATAATTAAATCGCCAATTTGAACATCAAAAGGTTCAACAACTTTTTCAATTTGATCATTATAAAGTGTAACTGTATCAGGTCTTAAATCAATTATACTTTTGATGGAAGCTCTACTTTTATCAACTGCATATTTTTCAAATTTTTCACCGATTTGAAAGAACACAACAACAGCTAATCCTTCACAATACTCTTGAATAGCAAATGCGGCAATTGTAGCGATTAAACTAAGTGTAACTTCGTTGAAGAAATCTTTGTTTTTAATTGCTTTGAATGAATCAATAAATAAATCATATGAAACAAGAAGGTAAAAAACTAATGATATAGGAAGAATGATAATATTGTTTACACTCATTCCATTAATTGAATTTTCTCCATATAAAATTTCAACAATAAGGAGAACAATAGTAGCTATAAAAGCTAGTCCTAATACTATTTTGTCAAATTTTTCTTTCATCTTATTTTATCCTTTTAAGAGTGACACCATCCTCAAAATTGTTGCAAATATCGACTATTTTTTCAAAAGTTCCTTCTTCAAAGTTGATTGTCATTCTTCCTGCTAAGAAATTAATTGAGCAAGAATTAACACCTTCTAACTTGTTAATTTTTCTTTCTAAATTAAGCGCACAGTTTGCACAATCTAATCCTTTAATAATAAAAATTTTGTCCATAATTACTTCTCCTTTAAGTGACGTCTAGCTGTTTCAATAATGAGAGATACGTGTTCATCATCAAGTGAATAAATTACATTTTTCCCATTCTTTTTATACTTAACTAATTTATTGGCCTTTAAAATATTTAATTGATGCGAAGCGGCGCTTTTAGTAATGTCTAGAACATTGCATAAATCTCCAACGCAAAGAGGATTATCATCTAGTGCCCACAATATTTGTAAACGAGTAGAGTCGCCAAATATTTTAAAGAAGTCACTGATTTCATAAATTTCTTTTTCTGAAATCATTTTTCTTTTTGTCTTATTTACGATTTCTTCATTAATAATAGGCGTATCAACTTTCATATCACTTTATCCTTTCTTCGCTAATTATAGTTGAACAATTGTTCAACTGTCAACAAGAAAAATAAATATTTTGAATATAGGTTGATACTGATATAAAATTTGTATATGAAAAAAATTGAAAGAGACAACTACATATTTAAAAAGAAGTGCTTATTAATTTTGCTATACCTTTTTTATATAAATAATGTTGATTATAAAGATATTGTTTTTAGAAGTTTTGGATTTCATTTCGATCCAACTTGCGACTTTAAAGTTATCGTTAATAGTAAAAAGATGCACCTTCATAAATACATTACACATATTTTCTTTTCTTCACGTGGTGTTAATTTAGAAAATTTAGATGTAATGGGGCATATTAATTTCCTTAAAGTTTCAAATATAAAAAATTACGATCCATATATTCCAGAAGCAAGTATGAATATTTATTTTGATGAATCAAATTTTATTGCTGCTGGTTATATAGAAGGCAAATTTTTTAGATATAATTTAATTCAAAAGAGTGGTGAATTCTTTAAAGATGAAATTTTATATTATTTAAGTAATGATGAAACGAAGGCTAATATAAATAATAGTGCTGATAATTTCATTCTTTATTTATTAAGATTTTATACATATAAGATTAAAGCTGATCTTGTTATGGGGGCTGGAATTAATTGTGATTATGGTGCTAAAGATTGGAAGAATCTTATCTATGCAATTAATGATGAATTTTATAAAGGTGATGAAGAAGCTATAAAAGAAATTGAACACTTTGTTGGCGATGAATTGTTTGTTAATGGCAAAATTTTAAAGACCAATGGCTTTGATACTTATAAATCATTAAATGATGAACTTTATTTATTTAAAGAAGCTAAAAGTTTTAATGATCCTGATTCTACACTTTTTAGATGTGTTAATTATCTTGAAAAGCATCCTGCAACCGAAGTTATTACTTATAACTATGATACAAATCTAGAGTACCTTTTGAAAAAACGCGAAATTCGTTATACGAGCGTTTATGATGAAAATAGTTTTATTCTAAAGGGTGGGTCAATCACAATTTATCACGTCCATGGTTTGCTTCCATACGATAAATATAAAGAATCAAAATATAGGGACTCTTTAATTTTTAATGAATCGGAGTATTTCTATCTTTACAACAATCCATACAGTCGGAACATATCAAAACAAATGCATGACTTCACTTTTTGCACATGCTTATTTATTGGAATTTCTTTAACTGATCCAAATATGAAAAGACTTCTTGAGGTTTCAACGAATCCATTGAAATTCAATTTTGTATTTATGAAAAAAGAAACTGGATATAATGAAAAAACATATCGTGCTGTAACGAATTATTTCTTTAGCTATGATTTAATAACTATTTGGATTGATGAATACGAAGAAATCGGTAATTGGTTAGATCAAATCTAAAACCCTGCAAAAATCCATTCTTTTTAAGATAATTTCTTATTATATGAGTTTTTAAAACAATATTCATTTGCAAAGGGGAGATGAAAAATAACGCTTTTTAGCTTATTTTTTAACTTTTTCATAATATTTTCGATATTTAAGCGTTTTTTCACATT